>Ga0310696_10007013_pt1 | contig 13302 bp, 7 predicted proteins | sample AusTroGonzalo_MG_4_FD_203885 | JGI IMG/M metagenome (GOLD analysis project Ga0310696, IMG submission 203885) | Bovine rumen microbial communities from tropical cattle in Woodstock, Queensland, Australia - Gonzalo_02 (v2) (version 2) | ecosystem: Host-associated > Mammals > Digestive system >... | reverse complement strand
TTCAGACCGCTGTACAATCCTGCGCAAGGGTAAGTACATCGGCACAGTTGAGACCAAGAAGACAACAGCCCAGGAGCTTTCATCCCTCATGGTCGGAAGAAACGTTAACTTCCACATTGAGAAGAAGCCCCAGAAGCTTGGTGACGTTGTTCTTGAAGTCAACAACATGACTGTTGCATCAAAGGCACATAACAACAATGCAGTCAAGAATGTCAGTCTCAAGGTAAGAGCCGGTGAGATTGTATGTCTTGCAGGTATTGATGGAAACGGTCAGACAGAGTTTGTACATGGTCTTACAGGTCTTGAACCCCTTGTAGAGGGTACTATCAAACTCAAAGGACAGGATATTTCAAAGGCTCCGATCAGAAAGAGAAATACTTCCGGTATGAGCCACATTCCTGAAGACAGACACAAACACGGTCTTGTTCTTGACTACAGCCTTGAGAACAACCTTGTTCTTGAAACCTATTTTGAGCCTGAGTATACATCTCCTGCCGGATTCCTCAAGAAGGATAACATCCGCAAGACAGCAGAAAGACTCATCAAGGAATTTGACGTCAGAAGCGGTCAGGGTCCTGTCACAATGGCAAGAGCCATGTCAGGTGGAAACCAGCAGAAGGCCATCATTGCCCGTGAAATAGACAAGGATCCGGATCTTCTTGTTGCCGTTCAGCCCACCAGAGGTCTTGACGTAGGAGCTATCGAGTTCGTACACAAGCAGTTGATTGACAGAAGAGACAGCGGAAAGGCAGTTCTTCTTGTATCTCTTGAGCTTGATGAAGTTATGGACGTTCCCGACAGAATTCTTGTCATGTACGAAGGCGAGATAGTAGGTGAGTTCGATCCCAAGAAGACAACTCAGGAAGAGCTTGGTCTCTACATGGCCGGCGCAAAGAGAATGGAGGTGAAGGCATGAGCGAAAAGACTAAAACCAACATCTTTAAAAAGCCCGGTGTTCAGTCCCTGATTTCATCACTGGTCTGTATCATCCTCGGACTCTTTATTGCATTCATTGTTCTTCTCATAATCAATCCGTCAGGAGCCTTTACTTCAATCATGAACGTAGTAAAGAACTTCCTGTGGTTCAAGAACCCCGCATCAAGGCTTAAATACTTTGGAGAGACTCTGGTAAAGACAGTTCCTCTTCTTATGTGTGCCCTTGCTGTTCTGTTCTCATACAAGGTCGGATTGTTCAACATCGGTACTCCCGGTCAGTACTGTGCAGGTATCTGTGCAGCTCTGTATGCTGCCCTCAAATGGCAGTGGGGCTGGGTTCCCTGTGTTCTCTTCGCAATTATCGCAGGTGCACTTCTTGCTTCAATTGTTGGAGTTCTGAAAGCCTATCTGAACGTTAACGAAGTTATTTCAGGTATTATGCTTAACTGGATAACACTCTACTTCACAAACGCAACTCTTACAGCCGTAAAGAACCCCGCATCCAAGGATACACTGACAATTGCAAGTGTTAACAAGGCAGCTCTTCTTCCCAAGATCGGTCTGGACAAGATTTTCAACGACAAGTACGTAACAATTGCAATTCCCATTGCCATAGTCATTGCCGTAATCATCATGATTATCCTTGACAAGACAAAGTTCGGTTATGAGCTTAAGGCAACAGGTATCAACAAGGATGCTGCAAAGTACTGCGGTATGATGGAGAAGACAAACATCATCATCACACTGGTTATCTCCGGTGCACTTGCAGGACTTGGTGCTGCATTCTACTATCTGACAGACTTCGAGCAGTGGGCAGTTACACAGTCCACAGTTCCTGCCATGGGATTCAACGGAATTGCCGCAACCTTCCTTGGTGGTCTGAACCCGATAGGAACAATTTTTGCATCATACTTCATCCAGCACATCACAGCAGGTGGTGCCTTTGTAGACCTTACAAAGTACAGTTCTCAGATTACTGACCTAATCAGTGCTCTGATCATCTACCTGTGCGGCTTTGTACTGTTCATGAAGACCTTCATGAATAACCTCATCAAGAAGAGTGAAGCCAAGAGACACGTGAAGGAATTCAATATCAACGACGAAGGAGGTAATAAATAATGCTTCTGCTTATTCAATACACACTTATATTTGCCTCTGTTCTTATTCTGGTTGCTCTTGGAGGATGTTTCTCCGAACACTCAGGAGTCATCAACCTCGGTCTTGAAGGAATAATGGTAATGGGAGCTCTCGGTGGAGCCCTTGGAATGAGATTCCTCCCAATCGGAATTCCCGGACTGTTCTACATCCTGTTGGTAATGTTGTTTGCGATATTGGTCGGTGTACTGTACTCATCACTTCTTGCTGTTGCTGCCATTAACTTCAAGGCAGACCAGACAATTGTCGGTACAGCACTCAACATGCTCGGAACAGCTGCTGCAACAGTTATAGTCAAGGCTATGAACACTGCAGTAAACCCCAACGACGTAAGCTCAATCATCCAGTACATTGAACCCAAGAAGAAGTTCATCGTTTACCTTGGTTCTTTTGAGTTCAACTGGTTCATGCTTTTCACACTGATTATCCTCGGTTGTGCATGGTTTGTTCTCTACAAGACAAAGTTCGGTCTCAGACTGATGGCTTGTGGTGAGCATCCCCAGGCAGCCGACTCAGTCGGTATCAACGTACACAAGATGCGCTGGAGCGGTGTTCTGATTTCCGGAGGCCTTGGCGGTCTCGGTGGAATCTGTTACATCCTCGCCGGTGTATCAGAGTGGCGTTTCGAGTACGGTGTTGCAGGATTCGGATTCCTTGCACTTGCTGTTATGATCTTCGGACAGTGGAAACCCACCCGTATTGCACTTGCTGCTCTTATGTTCGGATTCTTCCGTGCTCTGAGTAACACATACATGGGATTCGGCTTCCTGCAGGCTCTCAACCTGCCCAGCACGGTTTACAACATGCTGCCGTACATTATTTCAATTATCGTACTGGCTCTTACATCAAAGAATTCCAAGGCTCCCAAGGCCGAAGGTATTCCTTACGACAAAGGCCAGAGGTAATAATCTTGAATCCATAGTTGTCGGGAGCTCTGCAGGGCTCCCGACTTCTTTTTTTGTCCTTTTTCTGATATCATCCCAGTATGACAAAACAAGTTGTTCTCGGTAGCCTCCGCATAGGCGGAGATGCTCCTGTTTCAGTTCAGACAATGTATGATGTTCCCTTATCACGCCTTGAAAGCAACTTTGCTTCAAGGATGGATGTTCTCAAGGCCATGGGCTGTGATGTAATGCGCATCTCATACCCGGATATCAAGGAACATGACCAGCTTGAAAGGGCAGTGAAAGAATGCTCAATGCCTGTTGTTGCAGACATCCATTTTGATTACAGAAATGCTCTTGATGCAATAAAATGCGGAGTTGCAGGTCTTAGAATCAACCCCGGTAATATAGGGGACAGGTGGAAGACTGAAGAAGTTGTCAAAGCTGCAAAGGACAACGGTCTTGCTATCAGAATCGGTCTTAACAGTGGTTCTCTTCCTCAGAACACAAAGAACCTTTCCGTTCCCAGACTGATGACCGATACTGCTCTTGAGTATATTTCTTGGTTCGAGAACCTTGGTTTCTACAATACCGTTGTTTCTCTCAAGGCATCTGATCCAGAGCTGACATATGAGGCATACCGTCATTTTGCCTCACAGAGTGACTATCCTCTCCACATCGGTGTTACAGAGGCCGGTGGAACCGTTACCTCCTGCGTAAGATCAACATGGACACTGGGCAGACTGCTTGAACAGGGTATAGGAGCCACTCTCAGATACTCAATCACAGGCTGCATTGAGGATGAGGTCACAGCAGGTGTTGAACTTCTCAGAACCCTCGGCCTGAGAAAGGGCGGAGTAAGGATTGTTTCATGTCCCATGTGCGGTAGAAAGAGCTTTGACAGCCAGAGCTTCCTTGCCCAGGTTCAGAACAGACTTCTTGCCTGTAAGAAGGACATCTGCGTTGCCATCATGGGCTGCCAGGTAAACGGACCCGGAGAGGCCAAGGGTGCAGACATTGCAATTGCCGGAATAGGCAGGAAGGCCTTCCTCTATAAGAAAGGTGAGATTTACTGTGAAGTCGGTATTGAAGAAGCAGAAGACCGTCTGTTTGAACTTATTGACACCCTATGAACGACAAACTGATAATACGCGGTGCCTGTGAGCACAATCTCAAGAATGTAAACCTTGAATTGGAAAAGAATAAGCTTATTGTAATAAGCGGTCTTTCCGGAAGCGGCAAGTCCTCACTTGCCTTTGATACCGTCTTTGCAGAAGGACAGAGAAGGTATGTTGAGTCACTGTCTTCTTATGCAAGGCTGTTTTTGGGAAGGATGGACAAGCCCGATGTTGAAATGATTGAGGGCCTGAGTCCTTCAATTGCAATTGAGCAGAAGACATCAGGCCACAACCCGAGGTCTACAGTAGGTACTGTTACCGAAATCTACGACTACTACCGTCTGCTCTGGGCAAGAACCGGGGAGGTCCACTGTCCCAAGTGCGGAAGAAAGATAGACAGGATGTCTGTTGACCAGATTATCGATGCAATCTTTTCACACGCAGGTGAGGGTTCAAGGATAATGATTCTTTCTCCCGTTGTTCTGGGAAGAAAGGGTGAGTACAAGAAGATCTTTGAAGATGCTGCAAAGGCCGGATACCAGAGGGTAAAGGTAGACGGTCAGATGCGTCTTCTAGAAGAAAAGATTGAGCTTGATAAGCAGGTCAAGCACAACATAAGCATAGTCATTGACCGTCTTATTCTCTCCAGAAAAGACCACCTGAGGCTTGCCGATTCCGTTGAAAAGGCTACTGACATGAGTGACGGTCTGGTCCAGATCATCTACATGGGTCAGGACGGGTCTGAAACAGAGAGAATTTACTCTGAGAACAACAGCTGTCCCCACTGCGGAATCTCAATAGGTGATATCCAGCCAAGGCTTTTCTCATTCAACAACCCGTTCGGAGCCTGTCCTGAGTGTAAGGGTCTCGGATTCAAGACTGTATACGATGTCAGAAAGATAATTCCTGATATGAACAAGAGTTTCAACCAGGGTGCAATTGCTTCAATGAATCCCAATGCAGGATGGACAAGGGCCGGTTTCGAGGCCTTTGCAAAGTCTGCAGGCTTTACTCTTGATACCCCCTTTGCCCAGCTTACACAGGACCAGCTTGATAAGATTCTCTACGGTTCAGACAAGAAGTTCGTGATGGACTACGAGGACAGGATGGGAACATTTTCCATGAACAGAAAGTGGCATGGAGTTGTAAATGACCTCAAACGCAGGTGGATTCAGACAGAAAGCCCTGCAATGAAGGTATGGATCCACCAGTTCCAGTCCGATGTCCAGTGTGATGTGTGTAAGGGTGAAAGGCTTAAGCCCGAGGCTCTTTCAGTCTACGTTGGTGGAAAGAACATCAACCAGGTCTCATCACTGAGCGTAAAGGACAGCTACGACTTCTTCCTTTCACTCAAACAGACCGAGAATGAGGCAAAGATTTCGGCCCAGATAATGAAGGAAATCAAATCCAGGCTGAAGTTCATGATGAACGTCGGTCTTGGCTACCTTACATTGAACAGAAACGCCTCAACACTTTCAGGAGGAGAGGCCCAGAGAATCAGGCTTGCAACCCAGATAGGATCTGCACTGAGTGGAGTTCTATACGTTCTGGATGAGCCTTCAATCGGACTTCATCAGAGGGACAACCAGAAACTGATAGACACTCTTAAGAACCTGAGGGATATCGGAAATACTGTTCTTGTTGTTGAACATGATGAGGCCACAATCCGCAGTGCAGACTACGTTGTAGATATGGGACCCGGTGCAGGGGAGCACGGTGGTCAGGTTATTGCCCAGGGAAGGCCTGAAGAGATTGAAAAGAACGAAAACAGCGTTACAGGCCGCTTCCTTTCGGGAAAGATTACAATTCCCGTGCCTCTTCTCAGAAGACCCGGAAACGGCAAGCATCTGAAGGTAATCGGAGCACGAAAGAACAACATCCACAGCGTGGATTTTGACTTCCCGCTTGGAAAGATGATAGTTCTGACAGGTGTTTCAGGAAGCGGAAAGAGTACGCTTCTCAACCAGATTCTCACTCCTGCACTGAAGGACATACTGAACAAGAATCCAGAAAAGCACGACGGCTACCTTGAAATTACAGGTTCCCAGTACCTTGATAAGCTGATTCACATAGACCAGAGCCCCATAGGAAAGACTCCCAGGTCCAACCCTGCAACCTATGTTGAGCTTTTCGGCCAGATAAGGGACCTGTTTGCAACTCTGCCCGAGAGCAAGGCCCGTGGCTACAAACCCGGAAGATTCTCATTCAACGTGGCAGGCGGCAGATGTGAGCACTGTCACGGAGACGGAACCATCAAGATTGAGATGAACTTCCTCCCTGATGTCTATGTTACCTGTGATGTCTGTCATGGAAAACGCTTCAACCAGGAGACCCTTGCTGTCAAATACAAGGGCAAGAGCATAAGCGATGTTCTTGATATGACTGTTTCTGAAGCCTACGAATTCTTTGAATCCATTCCTGTTCTCAAGCGCAAGCTGGGAACCCTGGTTGATGTAGGACTTGGTTATATCCGCCTTGGACAGAGTGCAACAACACTGTCAGGAGGAGAGGCACAGCGTATCAAACTTGCACTGGAACTGAGCAAGATAGGAACCGGAAATACACTGTATGTGCTTGATGAACCTACAACCGGCCTGCACTTTGCCGATGTGAAGAAGCTGATGGAGGTTGTGAACCTTCTGGTAGACCATGGAAACACAGTGGTTCTCATTGAACACAACCTGGATGTAATCAAACAGGCTGACTGGATAATAGACCTTGGTCCGGAGGGTGGAGACGGCGGTGGAAACATTGTATGCCAGGGTACTCCGGAGGATGTTGCACTTTGCAAAGAATCTTATACAGGATATTATCTTAATCAGATTCTGAACGGCAGATGAAAGTTAGAATAACCGCATTACTGATCATACTGTTCCTCATACCTACGGCATTGTTTGCAGACTCATACTCAATCCGCGTTTCAAATGCCGAGTCCATGACAGTTGATTCAGATGTGGTTACCCTCAACGGAGAGGTTGTTCTGGAGTTTATTTCAGACGACACAAAACGTTCCCTCAGTGCCGATACCGTAGTTGTATTTCTTGATGACAAGATCCTCGAAGCAGCAGGTTCGGTGGTTCTGAAGGAAGGGGAGGACAACACATTCAAAGGAGACTCCCTTGTTCTGAACTGGGATACACTCGATATTGTTGTCTACTACGGCCAGGGAGCATCGGACAGAAAGAGCGCCGACGGTGATTCGGTTCATTTTTACTCATCAGGCCAGAAGATAAACTACGAAGGCTCCGAGAATGTGGTATTTTTCACAGACGGAGTTATTTCGACAAAGAGGGACGACCCTTACTGGTCCATAAGTGCAAAGAGAATTGCCCTGCTTGAATCGGACATGATATTTGAGAACGCAACCATCAAGATGGGGCGCGTTCCCGTTTTCTGGGTTCCGTTCTTCTTCTACACGGGCACAAGGCTTGCATTCAACCCGGCCATCGGTCTTTCCAGTTCCAAGGGTATGTTCCTCAACACCACAACCGAGCTTTACGGAACCATCCCCACAAGCGAGTCCTCGTCTTCAAGCTCTTCGTCGGATAACGATGAAGATGCTCTTCCCACTTCGGTTTTCAGCTTCCTCAGAAGCAGCCAGAGCGGAGAAACGGTCCGGACGGGCATACTCTACACGGAGCTCAAAGAGGGGGAGAGCCTGTCCCCGCTGGAGTCATGGGCCAAGAAGACAGGCAGTTATTTTGCAATAACTGCTGATGTATTCGAGAATTACGGTGCATCTATCGGTTTTATTACAGAAAACAACCTGTTTGATAAGGCCCTCAAGCTGAAGGCCCAGACCGTAGTTGCCTATAAGTCAAAGTTCAGGTACGCATTTGACTTCTCGGCTTCATACTCAAAGGACAAGACCAGTATAAAGGTTGCTGTTCCTTTCAGCAGTGATCCCGATGTGCGTTCTGATTTCTACAGCCGCAACACTGTATTCGGAATGGACTCCGTGTTCGGTTCAACCCAGACCTTTGCAAAGTCCTATTCAAGTTCCACAACAGAGAAGTGGACACTTGAGGCATCAACATCTGCAAAACTCGGAGAGTACAGTTTCGCACTTGATTCACTTTCAGCCGACATGGGCTGGAAGTGGAACACCACTCTCAAGCAGTACAAGATGGAAAGTGCAAGGTTGCCTTACCTGAAGGTCAGCTCAAAGGGAACAGTATTTGATCTGAAGGGCAAGGACTCGTCGGAAGTCGAGGTCCTGGACTACGAGGATGAGACTGCGAGGAAGTTTGCACAGGAGCTTCTTGCACTGGAGAACAGGGAAGGAGAGGACTTCATAATTGCTCCTGACGGTTTTATCCTGATGGGCTCACCCAGTCTGAATAACTCAAAAACTGTTGTTCACAAGGGTGGTTATCTGAATCTTTCGTACTCCTACAACCAGACCCTGGAGAACACATACAAGACCGAGATGGTGAACACAGGCTATGCCACAAAGGCAAGCGGTGATATCACCTTGAGCGGAGGTCTTCCAAACGAACTGTTCAGTTTCACAGAAAAAGTTGCTCCCGAGTATTCCTATCTGAGGGATTCGGACAACAACATAACAAAGAGCGGCAAGGTTGTTTCCAACTTCACAGCAAGTCAGAAGCACATAGGCCTCACATACACTCTGAATACAAACCTGTACACTGTTTCCGAGAAGAACGGAACAAGTACAGAGACCAAGTTCGAATGGACCAAGGAAAACGTAACGGCCCACTCGATAAAGATCTCACGCACACTCGGACATTTTACAGTTTCCGTGGAGGATGTGCTCTGGCCGCTGACCAGTTCAATCATCCCCACATTGTCATACTCTTCCAACGGAGTGAGCATATCGGCAAGCCTGCCGATGTATCCGGACAAGGCAGACATCCTTGATGAGAGTGTTGCAAAGCTTGATATAAACATCAAAAAGAGCTTCTGGAACCTCAGTCTGAACAACAAGTACACCTTCCCACTTGAAGGTTGGAAGAAGTATTCACTCAAACAGAGCTTCGGAATCAAGTCCGGAAAGTTCTCATTCACACAGGATGCAGAGCTTAAGGAGAAGTTCAAGTTCACCTCGCTGGCATTCTCTGTGGGCTTTAAGGACAACAGCGCCGCAATCAACTTCAAGGGTGATGATGTACTTGAGGCGGACAGACTTATTGTCAAACTGAAACAGACCGTTCTGCCGCTGTACCGCTGGAAGAACAGAATAGGGTTCGAAGGTTCATTTGAATCGAACTTCTCGTACGATTTCAACAACAAGTACGCAACAAGCCTTTCGACAGGTATCAAGTTCAGCTTTGCAATAAGCAAGTTCCTTGATCTGTCACTTACCGTATCGTCGGTAAACAACGGTTTTTACAGGTACTACGACGAACAGACCGATACATTTGTATTCAGCAGACTGTGGAAGGATTTTCTGAATTCTCTTGATATTTTCGGTGACGGAATCAGGCAGACACAGTTTACACTTAACTCAATCAAGATTTCACTTGTTCACTACATGAGCGACTGGAATCTCTATGCTGATTTCAAGGCTGAAATGAAGTCAGTTTCAGGTGGAAAGAAGGCCTGGAGTCCCGAACTTACTGTTTATGTACAGTGGAACGAGATTCCGGAGTTGAAGATAAAGAACAAACTTGACGGTAGAACCGGTGAATGGGAGAAATGATTTGAATTCAAGTTTTACTATTGAGAATTCCGATTCGCTCAGGGCGGTCTGCGGACCTAATGACATGAATATCAGCTACATTGAGGAGCTGACAGGAACTCAGATTGTTGTCCATGGAAACAGGATTGATCTGAACGGAACTGAAGATGAAATCAAGAGAACCTCGCTTCTGCTTGAGAGGCTGCTTGAACTGAGCAGTCTTACTTCCGATATTTCCACTCCTGACATCCTGCTGGAGTACAAGGCCATGGCCGGAAGCGGTCAGCTTGTGACAGTGGGTACAAAGACCATCAGAACCAAGGGTGCAAAGCAGTCAGAATACGTATTTGCAATGCAGAACTCACAGGTTGTCTTTGCTGTCGGCCCCGCAGGAACCGGAAAAACCTACCTTGCCACCAACTGGTGTCTTGGAGAACTTCTTGCCGGAAGAAAGAACAAGATTGTTATTACAAGACCTGTTGTTGAAGCAGGGGAGAGCCTTGGTTTCCTTCCCGGTGACCTTTCACAGAAGCTCAATCCTTACCTGAAACCGCTGTATGACAGCATGGAGGCGACGATATCGCCGGCCACCGTTAGGCGGCTGGAGGAAAGCGGACAGATAGAAATTGCTCCGTTGGCCTACATGAGGGGCAGAAGCCTGAACAATTCCTGCGTGATCCTTGATGAGGCGCAGAATACCACAGTAGGGCAAATGAAGATGTTTCTTACTAGGCTGGGAGAAAACTCGTGTGCTATAATTACGGGTGATATTACGCAGACGGATCTGCCCAAAAACCAGACAAGTGGCCTAGTTGATGCGTTGAACAGACTGGATGGTGTTGAAGGAGTTTCCTTCGTCAGGTTCTCGGGAAAGGATACCGTCCGTTCAAGGATAGTGCAGAGGATAATCAATGCCTACGAGAAATAAGCTGAAAATTCCAAAAACTCTTTTCGTATCATGTGTTCTGCTCATTTCAATTGCAGCAACACTGATGACAACCCTCATCACTTTCAATACCGATGCGGGATACAGACGTTACTATTCTCAGCTGGTTGCAGGCCAGATTGCAGATGAAACAATTTTTGTACGTTCTGATATAGATGTTGTCGACAACGATGCCACCCAGCAGCTGAGGGAAACTGCAGCCGCTTCGGTCCTTCCTGTTTTCTCATACTCCCAGAAGGAAACCCTTGAGATGATTTCATCATTCGATGAGCTGAGAAGTGCCTATCTGGAAGGAAATCATGAGAAAATTGAGGAGATTCTCGGAACATCTGTTGCCCTGTCACTTGAGACAATGCAAGACAAGTCTATGCTGGCAATCATCTATGAGATTCTTGTTCATATCTGTACAACCGGTTACTACAGGGCCGACGAGATTGCAAAGATCCAGCTTGACGGCTTCAATTCATTCACATTCTTCAACAGATACGACGGAAAAGAGGGAAAGGAAACTGTTGTAAATCTCTCTTCATTTATCATAACTGATTTCAACATAACATCTTACATTGTTTCAATCCTGAACAACTATGCAAAGGACATCACAATTGAGGATGTTCACTACATAAGGGATGTCCTTACTGCAATCCTCAGCCCCAACGTACATCTGGACACTCTTCTTTACGAGGAAAGAAAGTCAACTGCCGTTGAGTCTGTACTTCCGGTAATCCTTTCCTTCAAGAGGGGAGATGTGATTCTTGAGCGTGACCATGTTGTCACTCAGGAACAGCTGAGACAGCTGGAACTGCTCAGTAACCAGTCACATCTTTCATTCCAGGAAATTGTACTTGATTTTGTTTTCGCTCTGATTGTTGTCGGGATTCTGCTTTATCTGTTTGCAAACAGAACAAGAGGGGACAGGAACAGGCTTAAAATCTATGTCATTCTTCTGACCTTCTTTGTCATCACCACATTTGTTGCAACATACTTCCATTTCAAACTTGCAATAGATGTGTTCAATGCAGTCTTCCTTGAAGCCTTCCTTCCGGTTGTGTTCGTACCTGTGTTGATGACAATGGTTACAGGACAGAGGTTCCCCGGTATCATAGCCTCCCTGATCATCAGCGTATGTATGATGCTCAATCCGGATATGACAATCATGGCATTCTTCTATTCCCTGTTCTGCGGTATCTTCTGCGTATACCTGGTACGTTTCTTCACAAGAAGAGTGGATACCTTCTTCCAGTGGACTTCTGCAGTTCTTGCGGTTTCCATTCTGGATATCTTCTTCATCGTCAGGGAATACGGTTATACAGACATCCAGCTTTCGCTGATTGCCTCAGCAGCATGTGTAACTGCTGCATTCCTTCTGGTGAACATCCTTCTTCCAATTCTTGAGAAGGTATTCAACCTGCCCACAGCATTCAGACTGAACGAGCTTTCATACATTGATTCATCACTTCTTGCACGTCTGTCAAAGGCAGCTCCCGGAACATACAGCCACAGCCAGAACGTTGCAGAACTTGCAAGATCGGCTGCAACTGCAATCGGTGCAAACCCGATGATCGCCTACATAGGCGGTCTGTACCACGATATCGGTAAGACCGAGCATCCTGAGTACTTTGTCGAGAACCAGACAGAGGGTAACAAGCACGATGAAATCAATCCGCACCTCTCTGCATCAATAATCCGTAACCACGTAAAGGCCGGAGCACAGAGGGCAAGGGAAGCACGTCTTCCGTCCGAAATTGTCGATATCATTGAAAACCACCATGGCAACGACGTTATTGCATACTTCTACAACGAAGCAAAGAAGCTCCAGCCGCTGGCAGGTCATGAAAGTGAGGTTGAGTCCTCGGACTTCAGATACCAGGCAAAGATTCCCTCATCAAAGGAGTGCGCTATTGTAATGATTGTTGACAGCATTGAAGCTGCTGCAAGAACCGTTGCATCTCCCACACCTGCAAAGTTTGCAAAACTCATTCACCAGATTGTTCTGAGCAAGATAGAGAAGGGCCTTCTGAACAACTCCCACCTCACAATGAAGGAGATTGAAACCATAGAAGATGCAGTTCTCAAGACTCTGAGCGCCCAGTACCACAACAGAATTGAGTACCCCGATGAAGAGAAGAAATGAGGATAGCCGATGAATTCGATAGTAATTGATTATTCTGAATCAAAATACAGGAAGTTCGCCCCCAAGAAGGAAGTTGTTTCATTCCTGGAACAGGTACTTGCATTCGAGAAGATTGACAGGGTCCAGTTCTCCGTTTCCTTCATAAATGAGGACCAGATGCACAGTCTTAACCTCCAGTACAGGGGAATAGACGACAGTACAGATATCCTCAGTTTTGCTGTACGTGATGGAAATGATGAATTTGCATTTGTTTCTGGTAAAAGCAGATACGAGAACATCGGTGATATTCTGATCTGTCCAGAAGTCTGTGAGCGCAACGCGCGTACATTTAATATAACAAGTTGGGAAGAACTTCATAGACTTCTGGTTCATGGTGTATTACACTTAAATGGAATGGATCATTTGTCCAATGATGCAACCGAGCCTATGCTGGTTCATCAGGAGGACATAATGAATAAGTTATTTATAAGTCCTAAAGGAGGAATAAAGTG
>Ga0310696_10007011_pt1 | contig 13303 bp, 13 predicted proteins | sample AusTroGonzalo_MG_4_FD_203885 | JGI IMG/M metagenome (GOLD analysis project Ga0310696, IMG submission 203885) | Bovine rumen microbial communities from tropical cattle in Woodstock, Queensland, Australia - Gonzalo_02 (v2) (version 2) | ecosystem: Host-associated > Mammals > Digestive system >... | reverse complement strand
GCTTCTGCTGAGCAAAAGCACCGCCAGCGGCAAGGATAAGAAAGAACAGGAGTAAAACTTTCTTCATTTCTTGAATTCACATTTACAATTGCGGTGCAAAGATACAAAGAAATCCCCGAACCACCAAATGTTTCGGGGATTTTTCAAGGTTGATAGATGATACATTGTATTTTTCTCTAGATTAACGGCTTAATCTATCAGGTACTCGATGACCTTCTTCTGGGGGTCGAAGGGTTTGAGGTCGTCAAGGCCCATCGACGTGATGGCGGTTTTCAGGATGTCTTCCTCAGGAAGGTCTGGGGAGAGGTGCTGCTTCTCCAGGAAATAGCGGCCAGCTTCGATGAGCGTACGCTTGGGAACCAGACCGATGATTTCCGTTCCTGTGACCTTCACGCCTCGCAGAGCGGCACAGCGGCAAACCTCCTCAAAGGCTACGTGGAGCGGCGTAACGTTGATGTTTGTAATGTTCATCGACACCTGAGCTATGCCATATTCGTCGATATACCAGCCGAGGGCCTTGGTACATTTCAGCGTGCCGGGCTTTGGCGGACGGCCTTTCTCACGCACATCGAAGGCAATGGCATTGGCAATGCGCGTGTCGGTGGTGTTGAGGTTGAAGTTCACGGCGATGAGGAAGTCACGGGCACCAACGACGGAGCAGCCTGTGCGGGCCACGCTTTCATTGAACATTGAACATTGAACATTGAACATTTCCTCCGGCATGAAGTCAGGACGCCTGTCAGGGTCGGCAAGCTTCTCCGGCAGTCCCTCATACTCTCCTGCGCGGCAGACGGCGAGGTTCTTGAACTCAGGTCGGAAGGCAGCCGCCTCGTAACAGTAGCAGGGGATGCCGGCCTCGCTGGCAATACGCTTGGCCAACCCACGAGCCAGCTCGGCACATTCCTCCAGCGTGATGCCACTAACGGGAATGAGGGGAAGCACGTCGGTAGCTCCTATGCGGGGATGCGTACCATGATGCTTACGCATGTCGATGACTTCACCAGCCTTCTTCACAGCTCGGAAGGCAGCCTCCACGATATTCTCCGGCGAGCCCACAAAGGTAACGACCGTACGGTTTGCAGCCTCGCCGGCGTCGACATGGAGCACGCTGACGCCCTCAACACTTTCTATAGCATCGGTAATCTGACGGATAACGCCCATATCGCGCCCCTCGCTGAAGTTGGGGACGCACTCAACAAGTCGGTTGTTCATCATCATACGAAAAATCTATTTTACAATTTGACAATTCACTTTCTCACACGCCTTATTATATATTATTGTATAGAGACAGGGCGATCGGAAGCACACCATCATTTAAGGGATTAGCCAATTTGCCGACAAAGATACGAAGATTTTCCAAAAGTGCCGCCTGTTTTTGTTAAAATATTCTCTTCCATTCGCAAAAATTTGCTGATGTCGGAGAAAAGGAGTAACTTTGTACGCATAATGTTGACTATGAAGACTATCCTGACCACTCTCTTTTCCCTTCTGCCCATGATTACCTGGCCACAGTCGGGCGAGATGAAGATTGTGCGGCAACGCTTCCACCGCGAACTGCCTCCCGGTAACTATAGTGGCATCTGCGCTATCGGCGATGGCCGCTTCGCTGTGGTCGACGATAAGGCTCCGGAGGACGGTTTCTACGTGTTCCGTATAGCCATCGACGACAAAAAAGGTCGTATCATCGACATTGAGAACGAGGGCTACCGCTCCAGCGGACTGCCCAACCGCGACATGGAGGGCATCTGCTACTGTCCCACGACGCAGACACTCTTCATCAGCGGCGAGGCTGACAACGAGGTCTACGAGTATGGTCTTGACGGACAGCGCACAGGCCGACGGCTGGCCATGCCGCCGGAGTTCAAGAAAGCCAGTAAGAACTACGGCTTGGAGGCTCTGACATACGACAGCCGCCGCCACCTCTTCTTCACCACCACGGAGCAGCCCTTGCCGGGCGACACCCTGCTGCGCATACAGACCTTCGACGATGACCTTCAGCCTCGGCAGCAATATCTGTATCGCCCTGATGCCGCTGAAGAACATATACAAGGTGTGTCAGCGATGTGTGCCCTTGACGATGGCCGTCTGCTGGTCATGGAGCGACAGATAAGGGTGCCGAAATTTAAACTCGGTGCCCGTGCCGTGACTCATATCTATGAGGTGGTGCTGCCCGAAGAAGGGGGCATCGTGGAGAAACGTCTGGTGAAGGAAATCAAGACTCGCCTGTCGCTCACCAGCCGCCGCTTTGCTAACTGCGAGGGTCTCTGCGAACCAACTCCAGGTCTGCTGCTCATCGTCGCCGACTCCCAGAACAGATACCGAGGAGTGCTCCGCGACTGGTTCCTGTTGCTGAAAGACACAACATCGTCGGACAGCATAAGCACTATTTTGGAACAGGAATGAAAAAAGTTGGGAATTCCGTGCAGTATTTTCGCAGTTCTACGTTTATAAAGAGAGACATTCATTTAAACTCTTGAGAACATGAAACATTACAAACCCTTCGCTTGGATGATGGCGATAGCCATTGCCAGCACAACGATGACTGCTTGCAGTCATGATAGTGAAGAACCTGAGAAGCCCTTCACCACCGACCCGGCACCCTCGAAAACACCTCTCTATGCCTGTGGACTTCCAGAGACACGCTCCGACGTGGAAATCCTCTTCACCGAGGATGACATCGAATGGTTCAACGTTACCACCCGTGAGATTAAGTTCCACGACATGGACGAGCCGCTCTACAAGCGTATGGAACCCTACCACGAAATCCAGTTCAATATGGGCGACTATCCCCTTTTCGTGGTCAGCAGCTTCGTTGGTCTCTGGGACAGCCGCGTCTTCACCGACCTGGTGCTGTGCTACGGCAATCTGGAAACCATTGAGATGGATGGCTACTACCTCTACGACTGCTACCCGCTGCAATTCATCAACGACGAGAGTGTCCAGGCCAACATCAAGAAGAACGCCACACAATGGGAGACCTTCACAAATTATCTGGAAAGCAAAGGCAAACTGAGGAAATAATCTATGGCAAAACAAAGGCTACGTTTTTGTTTCACTTTATAGGGGGTAAAAGGGGGTTCATGATGTAAAAGCCGTTCATGAACAGTACAATTGACGAGCTGACTGACAGAGATAATAGAATCTGTAAAAGTAAAACAAGTTGTTTTGATTTAGAAAAGTCCGTCCAAACCCTCAGAAAAAACGGCTTTTTCTATACCAAAACAACTTGTTTTACTTCGGAGATACTTGGTGATACTTCCAGAGAAGTACGCATCTTTGTTAACAGATAATAGTTCAGACGGTTACAGTAAATAGAAGACATCAGAATATTGAACTTTTAAGAAGTTTAACGTCCGGTGATATAAGATTTGCGAAGATTCGCGTTTATATATAAAGATGTATAAATAATGGAATGATGAAAGCAAAGAAAATTTGCAGACTCTTCATGGTGATGCTTGCCCTGTTTGTCCTCGCCTCCTGTAGCAACGACCCTGAATGGGCTGACCCTGAGGCACACGAGAAGACGGAACAGCTGCAAAAGCAGTACGGGTGGCAGCTGGAAGGCACGTGGTATTGCGAGTACACTAACGACAAACAACGGTTTTACGAGCGGCTTACGTTCTGGGAGGACGGCACGCTGACTGGCAACCGAAAATGGCAGAAACGCTCGTTGGTCACCATCAATGGCGAACAGCAATACACCGACTGGGAGGATATGGAATCGCTCGTCGGTAGCTTCAGCGGCACGTGGAAGCTGGAATGGCAGAGGAACGAAAACGGCGTAGGCGAGAACCGCCTCATTCTCTATGCCAGTTTCGACGAGCCCGACGAGCAGGGGAATGGTTGGATGGCCTACAGCCACAACATGCTCTTCGACTATGACGGCGGGGACACGCTCCGCATTAACGGCATCCAGAACTCCGAGTATCAGCGCGGCTATGCCGAGCCAAGCTTCTAGAATTGAGAATTTACAATTGACAATTGATAATTAAGAGTTGAGGGTTCTTGCTGAGCAAGCGTCCTTCGGCCGAGCGGAGAATTGATAAAATTGCTAAAAATCGTAAAATATTTGGCAGAATATTTGGCAGAATGAAAGATAATACGTACTTTTGCCGACGATTTGAAACAAAAACGTGATTTAACATGACTAGAACAGCAAACTATTGGTGGTGGCGCAGCTCAAGATTTCAATCGTGAGACGCTTGCCGTATACCAGTAGGTTTGTACCGAAGTAATAGAAAGAGGCCTGTCGTTCTTGCGACGGGCCTCTTTTCAGTTTCGCAGTAGGTGACGGCTCCGTCGTAGCAAAAGGTAGAAATAACCAACAGTAAAACTTTAAAAAATATGGGAAAGTATCAAGTAGACAAAAACGGTTTCTATGGAGAGTTCGGCGGAGCTTACGTCCCCGAGATTCTCTACAAGTGTGTGCATGACCTGCAGGAGGCTTACCTTCCGATTATCGAGTCGGAGGAGTTCAAGCAGGAGTATCATGCGCTGTTGAAAGACTATGTGGGACGTCCGTCGCCACTCTACTATGCCAATAGGATGAGCGAGCGCTACGGCTGTCAGCTGTATCTGAAACGTGAAGACCTGAACCACACGGGAGCGCACAAAATCAACAACACCATCGGGCAGATCCTGCTGGCAAAGAAGATGGGCAAGACGCGCATCATCGCCGAGACGGGAGCTGGCCAGCACGGTGTGGCTACGGCAACAGTATGCGCGCTGATGAACATGAAGTGCGAGGTATTCATGGGAGCTACAGACGTAGAGCGTCAACACACCAACGTGGAGCGCATGAAAATGCTGGGCGCCGAGGTGCACCCCGTTCGCACAGGCAACATGACGCTGAGCGATGCCTGTTCGGAAGCCATTCGCGACTGGTGCTGTCATCCCGCAGACACCTTTTACATCGTGGGCTCGACGATGGGACCTCACCCCTACCCCGACCTCGTAGCCCGTATGCAAAGCGTTATCTCGGAGGAAATCAAATGGCAGCTTCAGGAGAAGGTTGGCCGTGACTATCCCGACTACCTGATTGCCTGCATCGGAGGTGGAAGCAATGCTGCTGGAACCATCTACCATTATATGGACGACGAGCGGGTGAAGATTGTGCTGGCAGAGGCCGGCGGTCATGGTTGGGACACGGATTATACTGCCGCTACCATCCATCGCGGAACCGTGGGCATCCTTCATGGTGCCAAGATGCTGGTGATGCAGAACGAGGACGGCCAGATTCAGGAGGCCTTCACCATCTCGGCAGGCCTCGACTATCCAGGCGTTGGGCCGATGCATTGCAACATGGCAAAACAGGGTCGCACACAGGTGCTGAGCATCAACGACGACGAGGCCATCCGTGGCGGCTATGAGCTGACAAGGATGGAAGGCATCATCCCAGCCATCGAATCGGCTCACGCCATTGCAGCACTCTCCAAGCTCAGCTTCAAGAAGGACGACGTGGTGGTGCTCACCGTCAGCGGACGTGGCGACAAGGACATCGAGACGTACCTGAAGAACAAATCGATGGTTATTAATTAGGAGGCTAAGACAATGGAGAAGACTTTTAAATATACAACAAGCAGCAAGACGATTCTTGCCGACCTTTATACTCCCGTCGGCGTGTATATGCGACTTCGCGACCTCTACCCCCAGAGTGCGCTGATGGAGAGCTCGGACTATCACGACGCGAACAACTCCCGTTCGTTCATCGGCATCAACCCCATCGCCAGCGTGGCCATCGGTCACGGCATCGCCTCCGTCGGTTTTCCCGACGGAACAACGCTCCGCCAGCCCTTGGGCGCGGGCTTCGGTTCTGCCGAGGCCATCCACGCCCTCATCGACCGTATCCAAGTCGAGGGCGATGACAAGGACGTCTGCGGGCTCTTTGGCTACACCAGCTTCAACGCCGTGCGATACTTCGAGAACATCGACGTGAAGGATGAGACACAGGAGAAGAACGATGCCCCCGACGTGCTCTATATATTATATAAGGTGGTGATTGTGTTCGACCATCATAATAACATGCTGAAAGTGGTGGAGATTACTGACCCCGTCCCTACAAGGGAAGGGAATGGCTGCGTGCAGCAACTCCCCGCCCCTCAAGGGGAGGGGTTGAGGGTGGGGTCAGTAATCCCCGACATCCTCAAAGCCATGAACAAGTCGAATGTCCAGGCCTACGGCTTCCACCCCATCGGCGATGTGAAGAGCACGCTGACCGATGACGAGCACAGGGAGAACATCCGTCGTGGCATCCGTCATTGTCTTCGTGGCGATGTGTTCCAGATTGTGCTCAGCCGCCGCTTCATCCAGAAGTACGAGGGCGACGACTTCAAGCTCTATCGCGCCCTGCGGAGCATCAACCCCTCGCCATACTTGTTCTATTTTGACTTCGGCGGCTTCCGCATCTTCGGCTCAAGTCCTGAGACACACTGCCGCATCGAGCGAACTGACGCCCCAAATAATAAATTCCGGGCGTACATCGACCCCATTGCGGGGACAACGAAGCGCACGGGCGATGCCGAGGCCGACCGAAAGGGAGCAGAATACCTGCGCAACGACCCCAAGGAGAACGCTGAGCACGTGATGCTCGTAGACCTTGCCCGCAACGACCTGTCGAGGAACTGTCACGGGGTGAAGGTGGACTTCTATAAAGACCTGCAGTACTACTCACACGTCATTCACCTTGTCTCTCGTGTCAGCGGTGAGCTTGATGACGATAAAGACCCCATCAAGGCTTTCATCGACACCTTCCCGGCAGGTACCCTGAGCGGTGCGCCGAAGGTTCGCGCCATGCAGCTTATCTCTGAGTACGAGCCGCACAACCGCGGAGCATACGGTGGTTGCATCGGCATCATCGGCCTTGACGGTTCGCTCAACCAGGCTATCACCATCCGTACCTTCGTTGCTCGCAACGGCGAACTATGGTTCCAAGCTGGCGGCGGCATCGTGGCGAAGAGCGATGTGGAATATGAATTGCAGGAAGTGAACAATAAGCTCGGCGCCCTGCGCAAGGCCATCGAGACAGCGGAAAAGATTTAAAACCACGTATTACTTAAAATGATTATCCGCATGTATCCGACCGGGGGATTAGCCGATGCCCCCCCCTGCCAGGCCCCTTTCGTCTGTTGCCCCGGCTGGGAGCCGGAACCACGTACCAGCCAGATGCTATTGTTGGGGCTGACACAGAGGCATGCCCCGACATTGGCGGCATACGGATGATTGCAGATAATCATTTATTTTAAACCACAAATTTAACGAATTTCACGGATTACGGATTATGAAAATAGTCATTATAGATAACTACGACTCGTTTACCTACAACCTGAGTCATTTAGTAAAGGAGTTGGGCGCAGAGGTCACCGTGCTGCGTAATGACCAGTTCCAACTCTCCGACCTTGAACCCTACAGCAAGATCATCCTCTCGCCAGGACCTGGCATCCCCTCCGAGGCAGGACTCCTGCTCGACGTCATCCGCACCTACGCCGGTCGCAAACCCATACTGGGCGTCTGCCTCGGTCATCAGGCCATCGGCGAGGCGTTTGGCGGGAAGCTCGAGAACCTCAGCGACGTCTTTCATGGAGTCGCCACGCCCTGTCACATCGTCGCCGACGACCCCCTGTTCTCCGGACTGGACAAAGACATCACCGTCGGGCGCTACCACTCGTGGGTGGTCTCGCGCGAAGGGCTGCCTGAGTGCCTCGAAGTCACGGCCGTCTCGGACGAAGGTCAGATCATGGCACTGCGACACCGGGAGTTGAACGTGCGAGGCATTCAGTTCCACCCCGAGAGCGTGCTGACCCCCGACGGGCGGCGGATGCTGCAGAACTGGCTCTTCCTATAGCCTCCGTTGGAAAATCGGAAGCCGCCGACGGTCAAAAACAGCCTCCGTTGGAAAATCGGAAGCCGCCGACGGTCAAAAACTGCCTCCGTTTGAAAATCGGAAACCAAAACAGAACAAAAACACAACAAAATTTTCAAAACCGAATATGGAACAGACAATGAAAGGCTACCTCTTCCGCCTCCTGAACCACGAAGAGCTCTCCCGCGAGGAGATGAAAACAATCTTGATTGGCATCACCCATTCAGAGTACCCCAACGAGCAAATCACGGCCCTGCTGACCTGCCTGCAGATGCGCGGCGTCACCGTCGACGAGCTGCTCGGCTTCCGCGACGGCATCCTGGAGACCGGCGTACCTGCTATCCTGGAGGCCGACCGCTACATCGATGTCGTCGGCACGGGCGGCGACCGCAAGAACACGTTCAACATCTCGACCACGGCCTGCTTCGTCATCGCCGGCGCGGGCTACAAGGTGGCAAAGCACGGCAACTATGCAGCCACGTCGGTCTCGGGCGCTTCGAACGTCATCGCCCATCACGGCATTAAGTTCACGGATGACATCGACAAGCTGAACCGCTCGCTCAACGAGGCCGGCATCGTCTACCTGCATGCCCAGCTCTTTGCCCGCGCCATGAAATTCGTAGGCCCCATCCGCAAGGCGCTGCAGTTCCCCACCATCTTCAATCTGTTAGGCCCAATCGTCAATCCCTCTCAGCCTAAGTGTCAGCTGCTCGGCGTGGCTAACCTCGACCAGATGCGCCTCTACCATCAGGTGTACCAGAAGTTGGGAATTGACTACGGCATCGTGAACAGCATCGACGGCTACGACGAGATTTCCCTGACGGGCGACTTCAAGGTTACCACAAAGGACTACGAGCGCATCTTCTCGCCCCGCGACCTGGGCTTCGACATCGCCAAGCCAGAGGAATTGGTAGGCGGTGCCACAGAGGAGGAGGCAGCACAGATTTTCGACTCCGTGCTGGAGAACCGCGCCCTGCCCGCCCAGAAGAACATCGTGCTGGCCAACGCCGCCTTCGGCATCCAGGTGCTCGAAAAGGGTCGGAAGAGCATTGAGGAGTGCATCGACATCGCCCGCGAGAGCATCGACTCAGGCACCGCCCTCCGCACGTTCAAGAAATTCGTCGAGCTCAACTCATAAAACCCATTAAACCCACTAAACCCATCCCCCCATTAAACCCATTAGCCCCATTAAACCCATTAGCCCCATTAAACCCATCACCCCCATGAAAGATATCCTCCAAGAAATCATCTCCCACAAGCGCAAAGAGCTGGAGCGTATGCGGGCAAAGAAGCCCTCACTAAGAGACGCCTTGCTTCAGAGTGACTCTGGCATCATCGCCGAGTTCAAGCGCCACTCTCCCTCTAAGGGCTGGATTAAGGAAGAAGGCCGGGCAGACATCATTCCGCTGAGCTATCAGCAGAATGGTGCCGCCGCCCTGAGCATCCTCACCGATAAACAATATTTCGGTGGCCACGACCGTTTTATAACAGAAGCCCGGCAGAGCGGTGTGACCATTCCCATCCTCTACAAGAACTTCGTCATCGACGAGATGCAGCTCTACGAGGCAGCCCTTTGTGGCGCGTCGGCTGTGCTCCTCATCGCCGCCTGCCTCACGAAGCAGGAGTGCAAGTATCTCATGGAGAAAGCCCACAGCCTCGGCTTGGAGGTGCTCTTGGAGATGCACGCTGAAGAGGAACTGGAGTATGCCGACCTCGGCCCCGACCTCTGCGGCATCAACAACCGCAACCTTGGTTCCTTCGTCACCGATGTCGAGAACTCATTCCGGCTCGCCGAGCTGCTGCCGAAGGACGCCGTGAAGGTCAGCGAGAGCGGTATCAGTAACCCAGAGACCATTAAGGCGCTGCGCCAGGCAGGTTTTCGAGGCTTCCTCATCGGCGAGACCTTTATGAAGACCGCCAACCCTGGCGCCACCCTGCGGGAGTTTATCACCGAGTTGTCGAAATAACGAAATATCGAAATAGCAAAAAGAATGAACAACATGATAGTAAAAGTTTGTGGTATGCGCGACGGCGAGAACATCCGTCAAGTCGTAGAGTTAGGTGTCGACTGGATTGGCATGATTTTCTGGGACAAGTCACCCCGCAACGTCACGATGATTCCCACTAACGCCGGTATCATCCCCGACCGCGCCAATGGTCAATGGTCAAAGGTCAATGGTCAATGTAAGCGCGTCGGCGTCTTCGTCGACGAGATGGCTCAGAACATCGTCACCCGTGTATTCAATTACAAACTCGACATCATCCAACTCCATGGCCACGAGTCCCCCACCCTTATCCGCAACCTCCGCCTTACCCTCGACCCTGACATCCGTCCCGGCATCAAGATTATCAAGGCCATCAGCGTGGAGACTATCGATGATATTGCAACATACAAGGACTACTCCGACTGTGTGGATTACTTCCTCTTCGACACCAAGTGTAAAACGGTGGGCGGTAGCGGTGAGCAGTTCGACTGGAGTATTCTTGACGCCTACGACGGCGAGCTGCCCTTCCTGCTCAGTGGCGGCATCGGCCCTGATGACGCCGAGCGTGTCCGCGCTTTCCATCACCCCAAGTGCATCGGCATCGACCTTAACTCCCGCTTCGAGACCGAACCTGGAATCAAAGACGTTGATGCCCTTCGCCGTTTCCTCTCCCAACTATCCCACTAACCCCACAGAGCCCATTAAACCCATTAGCCCCATAAAACCCATTAAACCCATAGAGCCCATTAAACCCATTAAACCCAAAAGAATCATGAACAAGATAAACCAACTCTTCGCCACTCGTGGCGACCGCAAACTACTGAGTCTCTACTTCTGCGCCGGCTACCCGACACTCGACAGCACGGGCGATGTCATCAAGACGATGCAAAAAAGAGGCATCGACTTTATCGAGGTGGGCATCCCCTTCAGCGACCCGCTGGCTGACGGCCCCGTCATCCAGAGTGCCGCCACCCAAGCCCTCAAGAACTGCATGAGTGTGCAACTGCTTTTCGAGCAGCTGAAAGCCATCAAGGACGAGGCAACCATCCCGCTCATCCTAATGGGCTACCTCAACCCCATCCTTCACTACGGCATTGAACCCTTCTGTCAGAGCTGCGTCGATGCTGGTGTCTCAGGCATGATCATCCCCGACCTCCCCTTCGATGACTATCTCAACATTGTCAAACCCGTCGCCGACCGCTACGACCTGCGCGTCATCATGCTCATCACCCCTGAGACCTCCGACGAGCGCATCCGTTTCATCGACGACAACACCGACGGTTTCATCTACATGGTCAGCTCCGCCGCCATCACCGGTGCGCAGAAGAATTTCGACGACGCCAAGCAAGACTACTTCCGCCGCATCAATGCGATGAACCTCCGTAATCCTCGCATGATAGGCTTCGGCATCAGCAACGCACAGACGTTGAAGGCCGCGCAGGACAACGCCGCCGGTGCCATCATTGGTTCCAAGTTTGTCACCCTCCTCAACGAAAACGAGGGCAACGCTGACGCCGCCCTCGACAAGTTGTTTGAAGCCCTGAAAAGTTAGTAAGGGAGTGCCATAATTGGTGTTTTATATCGTATTTATAGTTTTTTAGTTCTTCATAGGAATGGCGTGATGCCAGCATCACGCCATTCCTATGAAGAACCATATTAATATGGAGACAAAAATAGAAAAAGAAATGCGAACCTTTTGACAGCGCAACGCCTTTTTCTATTGAAATCGGCAGAATTAGGTTCGCATTTTTGGTCAGTTCGCATTTAATATGTAATTTTGCAGCCCATAAAACACAGATGATGAACCATGTCAGACCAGAGATTCATTGAGATTATGGACTCCACGCTACGCGACGGCGAACAGACCAGCGGCGTGAGTTTCCTTCCCCATGAGAAATTGATGATAGCTCGCACGCTGCTGCGCGACCTCAACGTAGACCGCATTGAAGTAGCTTCTGCCCGTGTGAGCGACGGCGAGAAGGAGGCGGTGAAGATGATTTGCCGTTATGCCCAACAGATAAAACGCCTGGAGAGCGTCGAGGTGCTGGGCTTCGTCGACGGGCATACGTCCGTGGACTGGCTCGATGAATGTGGTGCCAAGACGCTGAACCTACTAACCAAAGGGTCGCTGCGCCACTGTACCCAGCAGCTGCACAAGACACCCGAAGAGCACATCGCCGACATTAAGGCAGTGGTCAGCTATGCCGCTGAGAAGGGCATCGGCGTGAACATCTACCTCGAGGACTGGTCTGGCGGCATGAAGGACTCGCCGGAGTATGTCTATCAGCTGATGGACGCATTGACCATTGACCATTCACCATTGACTATTGACCATTCAGCTGCGCAAGAGAACGCGGAGTCCAACAATGTTCAACGGTCAATGGTCAATGGTCAATGCATTAAGCGTTTTATGCTTCCCGACACGCTAGGCATTATGAACCCCTTGCAGGTGGTGGAGTATTTCCGTAAGATGGTGAAGCGCTACCCACACACACATTTCGACTTCCATGCCCACAACGACTACGACTTGGCCGTGAGCAACTCGCTGGCAGCAGCCCTTAGCGGTGCCCGAGGACTGCACGTCACGGTGAACGGCCTTGGTGAGCGTTGCGGCAATGCCCCTCTGTCGAGCGTTCAGGTGATTCTTAAAGACCAGTTCAACGCCCTGACGAGCATCAACGAAGAGAAGCTGAACGACATCAGCCGCATGGTGGAGAGCTATAGCGGTATTGCCATCGCCCCCAACCAGCCCATCATCGGCGACAACGTTTTTACGCAGGTGGCTGGTGTTCATGCCGACGGCGACCAGAAAGGCGGGCTCTACCACAACGCCCTGATACCCGAACGCTTCGGTCGGCGACGCGCCTACGCTATGGGCAAGACCAGTGGACGGGCCAACATCATGCGCAACCTGCAGGAGCTGGGGCTTGACCTTACGCCAGAGCAGATGCAACGCGTAACACGTCGTGTCACCGAACTGGGCGACCGCAAGGAAGTGGTGACACAAGAAGACTTGCCCTTCATCGTCAGTGATGTGCTGAAACATGACGTGACAGAGGATAATGTAAAGCTGGTAAGTTACCAAGTATCACTGGCTTACGGTCTGAAGCCTCTGGCAAACGTAAAAGTAGAGATAAACGGTCAGCAGTACGAGGGTCACTCATCTGGTGACGGTCAGTATGATGCCTTCGTGAAAACCCTGCGCAAGATTTACAAGGAGAACCTCAACCGCACGTTCCCCTTGCTGGAGAACTACGCCGTGACCATCCCACCCGGAGGCCGCACCGATGCCTTGGTGCAGACAGTCATCACCTGGCAGATGGAAGGTGGAAAGCTGCTACGTACCCGGGGTCTGGATGCCGACCAGACAGAAGCAGCCATCAAGGCTACCATAAAAATGCTTAACATCGTAGAAAACAGTAAAAAGAGTTGAGAGTTAAGTGTTGAGAGTTGAGAGTTG
>Ga0310696_10007009_pt1 | contig 13305 bp, 6 predicted proteins | sample AusTroGonzalo_MG_4_FD_203885 | JGI IMG/M metagenome (GOLD analysis project Ga0310696, IMG submission 203885) | Bovine rumen microbial communities from tropical cattle in Woodstock, Queensland, Australia - Gonzalo_02 (v2) (version 2) | ecosystem: Host-associated > Mammals > Digestive system >... | reverse complement strand
CTTGGAGAGAAGACCTATGTTGACGTCTATGCCGTATCGTCGCTGCGCAAAAAGCTAGAAGAGGAATCGGATAAGTTCGGGCCACAGGTTCTTGAACGCCGCTATGATGCCTGGGCGCGCTTGCTGGGCGTGTTTAGGTTCGTCTATCATGGCGTTTCTCATCAGGGTTTGCGGTTCCCGGCGATGGGCGGGTCGCTCTTTGACCCTGAGAAGTATCCATTTCTGGAAGGCAATCCGCCGCCGCTGCCGATCGACAACCGCACCGTGTTGCTCATCCTGGAGTCGCTGCAGGTGTTGAAGCACAAGGATGGTGCAATCCCGCTTTCATTCCGTTCGCTCGATGTCGAACAGATTGGCTACATTTATGAAGGGCTTCTTGAATTCACTGGAGCGAGGGCAGAAGAGTTGCTCCTTGGGCTGAAAGGCGACAAGAACCACCAGAACCCGGAGATCTCTCTTGCCGAGCTTGAGTCGTTGCGGATGGACTCTGAGGAAAAGCTCATCAAGTATGTAGCCGATAAGACGGGGCGGACGGCCATTGCCAAGGAATATGCGACAGAGCCAAATCTTGAGTATCTGCCTTATCTCTCTAAGATATGCCGTGGCGACAAGTCACTTGAGGAGCGAATACTCCCATTCCTTAACTGGTTGCGAACAAGCGAATGGGGTGAGCCCGTCGTTTACCATAAAGGGTCGTTCTATGTTACAGAGGGACGAGACAGGCGCAGCTCTGGTACGCACTATACGCCAAAGACGCTTACGGAAATGGTCGTCAAGGAGGCGCTTGAGCCAGTCGTGTATGACGGACCGGCAAAGGGGACGCCTCGCGCAGAATGGAAGCTCAAGTCACCTGATGAACTGCTGAATCTGAAAGTATGCGATCCGGCGATGGGGTCTGGTGCGTTTCTCGTACAGGCGTGCCGCTACTTGGGAGATAGACTTGTTGATGCATGGGAAATCGCGGAGAAGGCGGGTAAGGCGATAGATAGTTACGGGGCAGTGACGGAGGTCCCTCCCAAGGAGCCGATGAGCAAGGTGATGGACGACCGTCTTTGTATTGCGCGGCAGCTCGTGGCAGAGAAGTGCCTTTATGGTGTGGACATCAACCCGCTTGCCGTTGAACTAGCAAAACTGTCTATTTGGCTTGTCACGATATCGAAGGATCGTCCGTTTGGATTCCTTGATCACAACTTGAAATCGGGAGATTCACTTCTTGGCATATCAAACATAGATCAGTTGGTGCAATTCCGAATGAAGCCGAGCGCAAGAGGCGTCGGTAATTTGATGGAGCCGTCCATAAGGCAGATGGTCGCGGAGGCGGCAGCAGAGCGAGAGGCGATTCGTAATGCCCATGTTCGTGACATAAACGATGTCCGCCTGCAGATTCAGCACAATAAGAATGCAGAGAACATAACGCGGCATCTTAAGGACTATGCGGACTATTTTATCGGGCAGGTGTTTACATTGGGCAAGCCCTCGCGCAAGACGGACGCAATGCTTGACTCTGCGTCCATGACAAGCTCGATTCTGCTCAACCCCGAGATTGATGCGCATACGGCGAGCAGTCTTAAGAAGGATTCAATTATAAATCTCTCCTACGATTTGCCCGCAGGACAAACTGCCGCTCGCCGCCCATTCCATTGGGCGGTCGAGTTCCCTGAAGTGTTTGCACAAGGAGGCTTCAACGCCATCGTCGGCAACCCGCCATTTATGGGAGGGAAGCGCATTACAGGGAATTTTGGGAATTCCTACCGTGAATTTTTAGCAAATTATATAGCAGGCGGGGCTAAAGGTTCTGCTGACCTTGTAGCATATTTTTACTTGCGGGCATTTTTGCTCTTGCGCAAGGGTGGAGCCTTTGGATTGATAGCGTGTAACACAATTGCGGAGGGTGATACTAGGCAGGTTGGTTTGGAACGGATGGTTCAGTCCGAGGGATTAATTTATGCTGCCTATCCGAACATGCCTTGGCCTGGTATGGCGTCAGTAGTGATTTCTCCCGTATTTATGACGAAAGGCAACTGGCATGGCAAAAGGTGTTTAAGCGGGGAGGATGTTGAAATAATTTCTCCCTTCTTGTCTGCGCAAGAGGAATGGTCCCCCAAGGTGCTTACGGCCAATGCCGATCAATCTTTTATTGGGTCATACGTTAACGGGATGGGCTTTGTGTTGAGCGAAGAAGATGCAAAAAGTTATATTGCCAAGGATCCAAATAATGGTAGAGTCCTTTTCCCGTATTTAAATGGTGAAGATCTTAACTCAAGTCCAAAACAGCAACCGTCACGCTGGGTTATCAACTTCTTTGACTGGCCGTTAGATAGAGAATCGACCGGATCTTGGGATTTGTTGACGGAAAGAGAGAGAGACGCGTGCATATCAAGCGGGCACGTTCCGAGGGATTATCCGTTCCCAGTCGCGTCGGATTTCCCTGATTTGCTTAATATTGTTGTTGAGAAAGTAAAGCCAGAAAGGGATAAGATTAGACGTGATGCTTATAGGATTCGGTGGTGGCAGTTTTGTGAAAAAGGAGTAAGGCTTTATCATGCAATAGGGCGTGGGGATCCATTCGCCAGACATCCAGATGGTTTGAATTGTAATCAGAGTGTGACAGGGAATGTTATAGTCACGTCGCTTGTGCAATCAGATCTGAAATTCGGGATTGTTCCTAATGCTGCTGTATTTGCACATAGACTTGGTGTGATGTCTAGGCTGGATGTTTTCCCGATTCTCACATCTTTACTTTACAATGCATGGGCAAGAAATACAAGTTCAACATTAGGTTTTGGTATAAATTTTTCCCCCACTGATTCCTACGAAACCTTTCCATTCCCTATTTTGCCGCTTCCACAACTGGAATCACTTGGTGAGCAGTTCGACGCACACCGTCGTAAAATTATGCTTGCGCGGCAGATCGGGTTGACGACGCTCTATAACCTCTTCCACGGTCCGGCAGAGAAGGATGCCGAGGTGGAAGAGATGCGTCGCCTACAGCGAGAGATCGACATTGCCGTACGCGATTCCTATGGCTGGCAGGACATCGACTTAGAGCACGGTTTCCACCAGGTCGGCTATCTTCCCGCAAATGATAATATCCGCTACACGATTTCCGAATCTGCCCGTATCGAAATCCTCAAGCGCCTCGCCAAGCTCAACAAAGAACGCTGGGAAGAGGAAGAAAAAGCAGGGTTGCACAAGAAGGGGAAGAAGTGAGGTGCGGACATGAGTCATAAAATTACACGAATATTTCATCCTGTAGGACAAGGTGCATTTTATTCTGAACGCCATGATGTTGATGGTCAGATGTTCAATGTCGTTTACGATTGCGGTAGTTTTGGGATTAAGCGAGGGACAAAAGTAGTTGAAGAAACATTTCATGATAACGAAATAATTGACATCCTTTTCGTCTCGCATTTTGACTATGACCACATTTCTTTAATACCTGTTTTACTTAACAAGTGCCATATTCGGAAAGTGGTACTCCCGCTGTTGCATGAAGACATTCTTTTTGTGTTGTCAGGGTATTATCGTTACCGTATGGCGAGTAATGGTCGGTTACGGTCTTCTGCAGAGAAGTCGCTACAGCTCTTGAATGATCCACAGAAATGGTTTCGTGAAGAATGTGGGGCTCGAGAGAAGGTTAAACTTGTTTTTGTTCGTCCCGATGTTGAGTCGGTTGCTGCTGATGATTTGGAGCGGCGCAATCAGCTCAACAGGGCGGAAGAAGAGTTTGTTAGTAGTCAGGGTGGCAGCACCATTAATAGTCGCTCGGAAAAAGATGCAAAGAGTCTATGCACTTTTGCTGACTGGATGTTTCTTCCGTACAATATGGATTACTTCAAAAGGAATAGTGATTTAGTTACGAAGTTGATCGGTTGGTTAAATCAGAATAATTATTCTTTGCAGGATCTGAATAATGATCAGTTTTATAAGTGGCTGTTTCGTAACAACGGACATAGACGGCAGTTGGCGCAGATTTATAGGAGTTTGAATGGTTCCATCAATGAGAATTCAATGTTACTTTTTTCAGGTCCGTCACAGAAACATTATCAATGTAAGATGAGTGTGGCGCATTATCCCCTCCATCCACCTCTTAGGTGGTTGATCGCCCAGCCTGGATGTCTCTATACTGGAGATTTTAACTTGAAGCAAGAATCGCTACATGCATCTTATGGTTCGTATTTTAATCGTATTGGAACTGTTCAGATTCCTCACCATGGCTCGGAGCATTCGTTCGATTTGAATAATTTCCATGCACAAGACATGATCTGTCCAGTTTCGCATGGTACCATGTTTGGGCATCCTGATCCGACCGTACTTTGTGAAATTGCTTGTGCTGGAGGTTGTCCGGTTTCGGTAAACAATGATCCGTTTAGCAAATTCGAAGAGAGAATACGGATATGAAAAATGGGGGATCAATAATGATTGCGAGAAGGAGTTAACGACAATGTCCGCTAAACTATTTTCGAATCCGCCCGCATCGAAATCCTCAAGCGCCTCGCCGCTCTCAACCGCCAACGCTGGGAAGAGGAAGAAAAAGCAGGGTTGTACAAGAAAGGAGTAAAGAAATGACTTTGGATCCAAATTGGGTTTTGGTTGGCGTTACAACTGTCTATACCTTTGCAACAATAGCTATTTGTTGGGCTAATTGGCGGTCTGCATCCGCGGCAAAAGGGCAAGCAGAGGAGATGATCCGCCAATATCGGGACTCTAAACGCGCGAGAATTGCGATACGATTTGATAAGAAATGTGCTGTAGATCGTAATATCGTCCTTAAGAATGTCGGCAAAGAGGATGCAGACGAAGTAACGCTGTCAATTAACAATGAATTTATAGAGGCGCTTCAAGCTGTTTGGCCTGATAATCTTCTTAAGATCGGTATTTCTTCCACAATTCATATTGCGGCAGGGCAAGAGTTTTGGTTTTTTGTTGGGTTTGTTAGTATGATTGGTAAAATGGCAGTTACTAAGGCTAATGTCAAAGTCAGTTATCGCGCCGGTAGAGAATGTTATGAAGAAACAGCAACAATTGACTTTTCGCAGTATAACTTCATATCAGAGATATCTAATAAAACTGTTTCGGCAAATGGCCACCATTGGGTATAAAGGAGTAAGGGATTTGAGTCATGGCTGATATTAAAGATCTTATTAAGTCGGCGCGACAACTCATTTCTGATTACGCAGATGTGTCATATCCACAGTTGGCTCAATGCGGTGAATTCTTGATGTCACATAAAAGGGCACAGACAGCGACTAAGCTTTACGTGTCGTCAGCGATGACCATGGACAGCATCATCATTCTAATAGAACATGGCTTAATATGGGATGCGATTTCGCTTTTCAGATCTTTGCTGGAGGGATCTGCGAGATTTTTCTATCTTCTTTCGACACCTACAGAGGAGGAGGAAATAAGGCGTTTTTATGAATTTGAAGAAATATTGTCTGATAAATCTATGATGAGCCTTGAGCAGCGTGTAGCAAATATGAAGAAAGGCCATCTGTACAAACACAATAAAACATATGCCTATCTTGATCGACTGGAAATTAATGTTAAGGAGATTGCCAAAGAGATAAGCAACGAGGCCGCTGAGGTTAAAAGGAAATGGAATTTCTTTAATTTGTCGCATGCCTTACGGTCAGCGTGCCCAGAATGGGCAGTCATGGCAGATCAGTGGGAGCTCCGATATGCGACATCTAATTTTGCAATTCATAAGGATGGATTGATTGTCGGGCCAGACATAACACATTGGATGAAGGAACCGAGTTCGGACAATCCTTTGGTAAGACTATGGGCGCCCTCGCTTCTTTCTTTTTGTGTAGGACTTGTTCGAGATAGGCTTATAGTGCTTATAAGGAAGTTTGATCTTGATCACAGTGTTTTGATTGACGTGATGAAACAGAACAATGATTTCGCCGAACTTGCCACCAAAATGGAACTGGAGGCAAGAGAGAAGTTTTAGCAAGATGGTTAAGGCTTTTAATAAAAGGAGTAGGAATGAAAACAAAGACAATCGTACGAGCTTCTCCGTACACAATGACGGTCGATTTGAACGTTATTGATCATTTGGGTCTTAATCTTTATAGCAATATCTCTGCTGTTTTGACAGAGGCAGTAGCGAATGCATGGGATGCAGACGCACATGTGGTAGAGATTGATGTCGATGTTCAAAAGGGACACGATACGGTTAGAATTGCAGACGACGGCATTGGGATGTCAGTAGAAGATGTCAACAAGAAATACCTTCATGTTGGTTACAGGAGAAGAGATGCAGAGAAAGACACTACACTATTGGGACGTCCAGTCATGGGGCGGAAAGGATTAGGTAAATTGTCATTGTTTTCTCTTGCAGACATTGTTGAGGTACAATCAGCAAAAGGCAGAATTCGCCATGGGTTGATCATGGATGTTGCGGCTATGCGGCATGTTTGTAAGAATCATGTTAAGCAGTATCATCCGACCCCATTGCCTCGTCGGAGTGTTCATGTCACGAAAGGAACAACAATAACCCTTCATAAGATTAAACGTCCGCGTTTGGCGCAGTCTATTGATGCGTTACGGATGCAATTAGCCCGAAGATTTTCTGTGATTGGCGAACATTGGGATTTTATGGTAATTCTTAATGGGGTGCCAATCACAATTGAAGATCGTTGCGAATTGAAGTCCGCGCAGTTCTTATGGACAATTGGTGATTTTCAGATTGAACCGCCCAAAGGTCACCATATAAAGCAGTTCTTTAAGATACCGTCTGATGGAAACCCTATGGGGCCACAAGGCTGGATTGCCACAGCGAATGAACCGGGTGATTTAAAAGCATATGATGCCAATTTGAATAATATCGTCGTTCTTTCCCGCGGCAGATTGATACAAGAGGATATTTTCTCGAAGTTCCATGATGGACGCATGTATACCAAGTATATAACTGGACAGATCAACTATGATTTGTTGGATGATACGAAGGCTGGCGAGGATGTTGCTACAAGTGACCGACAGCGTATTCAAGAAGACGATCCACGTTACTTGCATCTTTTAGATTTCTTAAAGAAAGTCTTATCACGTGTTGAAGCGGATTGGAAAGAGTTTAGGCCGAGGCATCAGATAGAGGCGGTGAAAGAGAAATATCCTGCTGTGATTGAATGGATGGAGACGCTAAAACCTGGTACGAAAAAGAATGCAGAGAAGATGGTTGCCAAAGTTGTTGCATTGCCAATGGATTATGAAGAGGATCGAAAGACGCTTTTGAAACACAGCATTTATGCTTTTGAGAGGATGGAATTGCGCGGAAGTGAAGCAGAGTTTGTTAATGGTCTTGGAGATTTGAAATCTCTTTTAGGGTTATTGGCGAATCGAGATTCATACGAGGCTGCTTTGTATCATGACATAGTCCGATCGCGTATAGAAGCGATACGAAAGATTCAAGATCTTGTAGACGAAAACAAAAAAGAGAAAGTATTGCAGAAATATCTCTTTGATCATCTATGGCTTTTGGACACATCGTGGGAACGGGCAAGTGGGTGCCCTGCGCGAATGGAGGAATCCCTGAGGCGCGAATTTAAAGCTGTGGGGGATGTTTTGGCTCCAGATGAGCGAAAAGGGCGATTAGATATTCGCTATAAAACGAGTGCAGGGGCGCATATTATTGTCGAGCTTAAGCGATATAAACGCGTAGTGACATTATCGGAACTTATTAAGCAGGGAGAGAAGTACAAATCTGCCCTTGCGACATGTTTGGAGAAATGTGGTACGCCCAGTCCAAATATCCAAATTGTTTTTGTGCTTGGACAAGTGGTAAAACAATCCGCAAATCGAATGCTCGGTGGCGCAGAGTACGTAGAACAGTCACTTGCCAATCTTAATGCAAGAGTGGTCTATTACGACCAGATGATTGTTAATGCGCAAAATGCATATGGTGAGTATATAGAAAAAGACAAACAGTTAAATCGCCTTGATGAAGTTATAGCAAAATTGTAATGGTTGGAATTGGGAATAATCTTAACGGCTAAAGGGAAAAGATGCATCGTCTGCGAGGATTTGACTACAAGCGGCCATTCTTCTATATGGTGACGCTGAAGCGGCTGCCGGAGCTGGCGGCCTTCTCGCAGATTGCCGCCGAAGACGAGCCGCCTACGGATGCGCGAGGGCGGTTGCGCTACCTTGTGGCCAATGAAATAACGCGAGCTTTTGCGCGGGTGATTCGCCACTTTCATGAAAAGTGGTGGGGGCTATGGCCGATAGATTGCTTTGCGATCATGCCCGATCACATTCACCTGCTCATTCGCATCAAGGATAGCGGCGATCAGATGGCACTTGGCAAGTATGTTTACCAGTTGATGAAGGCGTTGGCGGGGGAATACTGGCGCCTGACGGGGCAGGCGCTGCAAGACGCGACGACCGCAAAACTCGAGGCACCGCAAGACTCGGCGGCGGGGCAAAACGCGAGTGTTGCTGGGGCGGTCTCGTCCGCCCCCATCCCCCCAATCTTCGAGCGATCTTGGCACGATTGGATTGTGAAGAAAGACGGCCAGCTCGCGGCTTTTACGCGCTACATTCGCGAGAACCCGGAGCGCGCGTGGCTGCGGCGGCAGAATCGCCAGTATTTTGGCAAGGTGCGCAAGGTTTCTTTCCTTGGCCGCGAGTGGTTCGCCTACGGCAATCTGGCGATTCTTGATCTGCCGATGCTCATGGCGGTGAAGGGGCATCGTGCCACGAAGCCCGGTTCGCCAGAATGGGAAGTGCTTGTCGAAGCTTGCGGGCGAATTGGGCCTGGTGGAGCGGGCGTTGGCACATTCATGAGCCCCCTTGAGAAAGAATGCGGCAATGCGATTGCCAAGGTCGGCGGGAAGTGGGTGGTTTTATCGCCCGAAGGCTTCAGTGAGCGGTGGCATCCGCCGCGCGAGAAGGAGCGTTTTTGTGCCGAGGGGCGAATGCTCTTTCTTTCGCTTTGGCCGTCGACAGGGCGACGGCAGCAAAACGCGGAGCTCTACCACCGTTGCCACGAGATGGGCGATCTCGTGGTGGCGGGGTTGAAAGCGGTGGACGGGGCCTCCGCTGCAAAACGCACCGGAGGGCCGCAGGCTGTAAGACGTAGGGCCACCGCAGAACTTGCTGCCGATGATAATGCCGTGATATTGAAACGACAAGAAGAGGATTTGGTATAATGTGTCGTGAGAAAGAGTACGAGGTGAGAGGAGACAAGACATGGACTACGCAGAGATGAGCGCAAAGAAATTGCTTGAGACGTTGAATGACGTTGACGAGCAAGATACACTTGAAGCGAAGTCGCTTCGAGACGACACCTCGCGGTCTATTCTCGAAACGGTATGCTCTTTCTCCAATGAGCCGGGGTTGGGCGGCGGCGTGATCGTGATTGGCGTTGCGGAGTCGAAAAATGCAGATGGCCCAAAATATATCGTCGATGGCGTTGACGATCCCGACAAGGCGCAGCTTGATCTCGCCACACAGTGCAAGAGCGCGTTCAATACACCTGTTTACCCGACGATAAAGGTTGAGAAGCTTTGCAGGAAGACAGTTCTGAAGGTTATTGTCGATGAGGTACCTTTCGGACGCAAGCCGGTCTATTTCAAGAAGGACGGACTTCCCAAAGGGGCGTATCGGCGAATCGGCAGTGCCGACCTCGTGGCGACAGAGGAAGACCTTTGGCGGTTCTACGAAGATCCGGAAAGCAAGTACGACGAAACGCCAGTCAAGCATTCGTCGTTTGCCGATGTGGATGAACGCGCGGTGCAGCGCTATCGCCAAATGCGGAAGAAGGTCGATCCGGATGCCGTCGAACTTGAGTACGAGACGCCGGAATTGCTGGCGGCGCTTGGTTGCACCAACAAGGAGAATCCAAAGGAACTCAACATGGCCGGCATGCTGCTATTTGGCAACGAGCTGGCGATCAAGCGGGCGTGTGCAAGGGCACGAGTCGATTACATACGCATCCTCGGAAATGACTGGCATGCGGTGGCCGATCAGTTTGATGCTGTCGATACGTATGCGCCAATATTCCTGATGGTAGATAAGCTAATGAGCATCATCTACGGCGAGCTCACCACGCGGCATCGTTTCCATCGTGATTCGATACAGCCCGAGACGGAGAAGTTCCCTGTCGAGGTGATGCGAGAGGCGCTCGTCAACATGCTCATGCACCGTGATTATCGGCACGGGCAGTTTACGCAGATCATTCGTTACGATAACCGCATTGAAATCTGCAATTCGGGTTGTTCGCTTAAGCCGGATGATATGCTCGGGATGAAGGGCAGCGTCACGCGCAATGACACGATTGCCCGCGCCTGCCATGATACGAAGCTTGCCGAGACGAAGGGCAGTGGCATCGACCGCATGTGGCGCAAGATGGTCGAGGCTGGGCTATCGCGGCCGACGATGGAGTCCGACCGCACGGCATCAACATTTACGATTCGCCTGCTCTTATGTCACTTCTTTTCGGAGGAAACGCTCGATTGGCTCAAGCGGTTTGCTGCGTACGAGCTTAACGACAATCAGCGGGCGGCGCTTGTCTTTCTGCGTGAAGTGGGAGCACTTGATGCGGTTGCCTATCGGCAGCTTACGGGATGCAACCCCAAACTGGTCGCGAAGGAATTGGCGGGCATCAAAGATCAGGGGCTGATGACTCAAAAGGGGCGTGCTCGTGGCACATACTATGTGCCGTCTGAAACGTTGCTAATGAGTACACCTCAGGCCGAAAATGCACCAGCTGGCGGGGAAAGTGCACCAGCTCAGGCCGAAAATGCACCAGCTGGCGGGGAAAGTGCACCAGCTCATGAGGAGAACACATGGATTCCTTCTGCATTGATTGAGACGATCGGCAGTCTTGGACGTCATGCCAACGCGGAAGTCTTGCAGGGTTGTATTGTTGAACTTTGCCGGATCCGTCCGATGAGTAAAAACGACCTCATTCAAGTGCTTGGACGGAGAGAGAGGACGATCAAAAAGCTTGTAGCGCCATTGATTGGGGATAAGTTGGATTACCTCTATCCAATGATGATCCACCATCCGAATCAGGCGTATGTGGCGAAAGTGGGAGTGGAAAGTGGGAGCAAGAAGTGAGAAAGGGGATAGAGTATGAAATCTGAAGATGCAAAAGTCGAAATCTCCGCTTGGCGGGTTTATGCGCCGTCGGAATGTCGTCATTGGCTTCCCGTGGAGGATGAGCATTTTCTCTTCGAAGCGGTAAAACCCGGCGATGCCATGTTGTTGATGGATGAGACCGGCGATCTTGCATGGGGCGTTCGACGTGTGTTTCTCGTGAGGCGTGTGCCCGAGGGGAGTATTGTCTATTTTGACCGCGAGTGTGACTTTGAGACGCCGCAGCCAGTAGAGTTCGTGGGCGCGGGCGACAAGCGGGCTTTGCGGCAGATTGACCTTGATGTCGTCAATGGCGTTCTGCAACTTGTGCATCCGCCGCATCCAGGGAGTGAGGGAGCCCCGGATGAAGATGGTTGCCTTGGTTGGGATTTCTCGACGGTTTGTGGCATGGTTCCCGTTGATAATGACGAGAGTCGCGTCTATGTGAGAAAACTTCTTGAAACCATTGTAACGGACGATCTTCTTGGCCCTGCGCAAGGGCCGGAGGAGGAGATCGTCGGGATGAGTGTTCGTGACCGGTATATCCTTGGGCGTCTGGGGCCGCGTAGGGTTGACAGTGTGGTAAGTGCCGCCCCTACGGACGAAGAGATTCAGGAGGCGGCAGAGTCGCCGGACGAGAACAAAAACGGCAACGAGGATCACGCAGAACATGACGAGACGAAGACGCCTGGAACGGACATCGCCGAAGAGGAGCCGGAAGAGGATGTGGCAGATACCCTTGATGTCACGCGTTCCAGTTCGCTGGTGCCGTCGTCCATGGGTCTGACATTTTGCATCGACGCCACACTCCCCGACATCGAAGTAGAGGTCTCATGGGGCAGTTATTACCGCACAAAGAGCGAGTTCGTTGTGCATCCCGAGACGGGCAAGCCGGTCAACTGCTGGAAGCGTGTCCCGTTCGGCGGCAAGAAGGTCATTCATCTATCCGAAGGGGACATTCCCGGATACAGCCCCGACGAACGCGTCGGCGAGGATCTGATTTGCATCATGGGCAATGTGACGCGCCCCATCGGCGATTCGCGTCTGGTCACGCTCTTCCTCGTCAACAAGCAGTTGGAGCCGAGGGAGAATCGTGATGCCGCGTGGCTGTTCCAGCCTGTGATCACGGTTCGCTCTCCCGATGGCAAGGCGATCTTCAAGAAACGTCCGCTGCAGAATCTCTCGAAGGACGATTCCGAACTGAAGGCCCTTGACATGATCTACCGCAAGAAGGTGGAGTTCGCGGTCGGGCACAACACGTCGATCCATGCGACCGCCTCGGCGGAAAACTACGAACAGGCCGTTGAAATATCGACCACTCCCATTCCGCATTATGAAGTCCCGACAACAGAAGTCCCCGGTTCGGACGTGGGGGACCGTGAGGTTTTGAAGGACATTACGACGAACCACAAGCTCAACATGCGTTCGATTGCGGCAGATATGGCCACAGCCACGCCCGCCGACATCAATGCGGGTGTTCTCGGGCAGTTGGTCGGTGACTATGCGCTCTGGATTGACGAACAGAAGGCCAGGGCTGCTACGTCTGAGTTTGATTTCTACCGGAAAGAAGCGAACGGCAACCTCAAGAAGTGCTGCGAGATCCTTGAACGCCTCAAGAAGGGGATTGAAGTCTTGAAGACGAACGTCAATGCTCGCAAGGCGTTCGCTTTCGCCAACAGCGTGATGGCCGATCAGCGTGTCCATTCGATCTATTCCCTCAAACGGCGGCAGGGGCAGTCGGATACGCTTGCTGATATTGAGAATAATGTTAAGAACCACGAGTGGCGTCCGTTCCAGTTGGCGTTCCTGCTTCTTTCGATCCCGTCCTTGGTCGATCCAGCCCATGCGGACCGCACAAGTCCTTTGGAAGCCTACGCAGACCTGTTGTGGTTTCCGACAGGCGGTGGCAAGACCGAGGCATATCTTGGCGTGGCGGCTTTCACGATGGCGATTCGGCGGTTACAGGACAACTTGGGCGGCCTGGATGCCAGTCGTGGTCTTTCCGTGATCATGCGCTACACCTTGCGCCTCTTGACGGTACAGCAGTTCCAACGTGCCTCGACCCTCCTATGCGCAATGGAGATCGAGCGGCAGGTGCATTCAGAGACGTGGGGGGATGAACCGTTCACGCTGGGACTTTGGGTCGGGCACCAGACTTCTCCCAATACGTTCGAGGACAGCAAGAACGCGATCCGCGATGCGCGGAGCGGGCGCAACATCGGC
>Ga0310696_10007007_pt1 | contig 13307 bp, 9 predicted proteins | sample AusTroGonzalo_MG_4_FD_203885 | JGI IMG/M metagenome (GOLD analysis project Ga0310696, IMG submission 203885) | Bovine rumen microbial communities from tropical cattle in Woodstock, Queensland, Australia - Gonzalo_02 (v2) (version 2) | ecosystem: Host-associated > Mammals > Digestive system >... | reverse complement strand
CCAATCCGGCGCAGTAAACGCCGCCGTTGAAATCAACGTTTAAAAGGGCCAGATCCTTTATGACCTGGACGTCCTCCCGATTTTTTACGCTCTTGGAGCTTTCTATGGCCGAGTTTAAGTCTACGCTCATACTTTCTTCCGGGAGAGGGATCGAGCCCGTCCCGACTTTTCCAAAAAAGGCCGCCAGATCTTCTTCCGGACGTCTAATGCAAAGATTCGAGATGGAGTGCCCTCCCCCGTCGAAGTTGCCCAGGAAGGGCGGATACTTCTTGCCCCTCTCCCGGAAGCGCTTGTTGGAGGGCATCTCCATGCCGATCGGGATGAAGCCCTTGCCGTTGTTCCAGCTCTTCGTTTCGGAAGCGTCCAAGTCGCAGGTCAATTTGTAGTATCTGCGGTAGGAATTCTCCACGTCCTGCTGCATCCAGACCAAATGCTCCATCTTGCTGATAAGATAAGGCGATTCCTTACTGCCGTCGCCCGGTGGAGTTACGGGTTTGTTGGCGGCGAAAGCGCCGATGGAAAAGCAGAGCGCGAGCAAAGCGAAAACTACGCTTTTTTTCATATTAACTCCTTCGGAAGCATCCTTCCTGGGGTTGATTAGCACGCACCTATTTTATCAAAAATGCTAAAATAACACTATTAATAAGCCTTACGAATTTAATAAGGAGAAAACATGAACGCTAAATTGCTGAGCTTTGTTTTGTGTTTCGGCGCGCTGACGCTTTTCGCCAACAAATTCGACGTGCATGTCCAATTTGAAAGCGAGTTTTACGGCACCAACTACTACACGGACGTTGAGCCGGGCAAACCTTTTCAGGTGACCCTCCCAAGGGATGCCTCGAAAAGGATCAGCCGCTTTTTGGTCACCCGCCAGCCGGAGCAGTTCAAGCGCTACTCCAAAAACGTTTCCTTGATAGTCGGCGTGGACGAATACAACGGCGACTACCTGCCGAAGCTTGCGACCTGCGTGGCCGACGCGACCTTCATTCAGGGGTTGACCGATGTTTTCTGCAACCACCAGGTCGTTTTGAAAAACGACGCGGCCACCAGGGAAAAAATAGAAAGCGAGATCCTATCAGCCGCTAACAAGCTTGAGGCTGGAGACACCTTCTTCTACTACCATTCCTCCCGCGGCTACGACGAGATACCGGGCATTGCCTGCTACGACGGCTTCCTCTTCATAGAAAATCTCGACACCCTTTTCCAGCATTTCAAGGACGGCGTTAAGATCATCGTCGTGCTGGACGCCGAGTACGCCTCCAAGATGACCGACATGTTCGCCGAGACCACCTGCGTCATGACCGGCAACAAGCCCATAAAGAAAAAATGGAAAACCGAGCTGAGTCCCTTCACCTACGCCCTCAAAAGATGCGTGAGCGCCCAGACCGACGATAACAAAGACGGCCTCCTGTCATTTATGGAAATGTACCAAAGGGCCCACCAGTACACCAGGAGCGTCAAACAGGACCAGACCGTGGTCGTAAGGATCAACTGCGACATCGAACAGGAAGTCTATTTCTGCGACTACCAGGATCGCACCAACGACGGCAGCTTAAGCGTCACCTACAACGAAGTCACTGCCTTCATAGACTGCGTCAATTCCTACACCTTCATCTACATCGAGGAGACCGGTGACAGCTCCGACCCCACCGTTGAGGTCAAGAAAAGCACCTACAACAAGAACATCAAGAAGGACGAATCGAAGTTCACCATCGACTATTCGGCGAAAAACTATTCCGTCTCCACTCCCGGTTTCGAGATAAATGGCGCGAAGATCTTCATAGGCCCGGAATACAAGACAAGCAAAAGCGGCTCCCACAACTACGTGATCGAGGACTACTGGTTCAGGAAGATCGGCAGCTGCCAAATCAAGGAAGACTTGAAGAAAGGCGGCTACACTTGCAAGCTTACCGTCAAATCCGACGGCGGCCTTAACAACATCTTCCCCGAATCGTCCTCCCCCTGCACCGCCCACATAGCCACAAGATATTTCATCGACAGCGTCCATACCCCCTCTATCGTTTACAACGTCGTCTTTAAAGATGGCAAAACCTTAACCGCCACTTACAAGAAATGAAAAATCTTTTCGTCTTAGCCGTACTTCTCCTTGTCCAGGCAGCGCTAGCCTATGAGATCGACTTCACTTTCGCCGGGGATGAATACGGAACGAACTTCACCGCCGTGGTCTCTCCCGGAGAAGACTTCACCTACAATGGAAAACTGACCTTTGAGCAAAGTCTGACCAAGATGACGGTCTCCCGCCTGCCCGACCAGACCGCCCATTACAACGCCGGGCTCTTCATCGGTCTCACGGAGTCGACAACGGATCTTCCCCTTTATGATGAAATGTTCGGAGACGACGCCTGGGTCATGGGAGAGTATGTCTCCGAATTTTTCTCAAATCGGGAAATTATGACAGGCCCAAACGTCAAAAAAGACCGCATCCGGGAGATCTTCCAGGGATGCTCCGCCAGTTTCGACACGGGCGACACTTTCCTCTTCTATTACTCCGGCATAATCAATTCCGACGCGAGCATGGCCCTCTACGACGACAACTACACCTCCACTGAATTCGCCGAGGATCTCTCGCTCTTCAAGGACGGCGTCATAATAATCGTCGTCCTGGACGCCGACAATGCCCACCTGCTTGCCAACAAGGGGATCCAGAAAGACAACAAGAACTTCCTCATGATCGCCTCCGACAAAAACCTTCCCGCCAAGCATAAAAAATGGAGAAAGATCGTCGGCAAATGGCAGGAAGAAGTCAGCCCCTTCACAATGGGAATGTGGTTGTCGCGCGCCAATGTGACCGACCTGAACGAAGACGGACTCCTCTCCTGCGACGAATATTTCCTCAGGGCCAAGGCCTGGCTCGCTTCCAAAAAGCTTACCAACCAGCCGAGCATGAACAACCAGGAGCTCGCCTCCAAGATATACCTCTCCCCCGTCCCCTACGTTTCCAGCAACGGAAGAGTCTATGTCAATCACGAGGACGACACTTTCAAGTTCATGCTTCCCAACATCCAGAGCGACGCCATAGTCTACCTTGAGGAAGGCGAAACGAGGTCGGACTATGTCATCACTCCTCAGAAAGCCTCCCTGAACGCTAACTTAAAGGAAGCCGGCCCCAATTATCCCACCAAGCTCTCCCTCACTTTCAACGTTGAAGATATTCCGGAGATCGACTATTTATCCATTAGCTTCGGGAACTACTTCATGCCCTTCGACACTTTCTTGAAAGAGACCGAGCGCAGCCTCACCATGGCCACGGTTGACTACGATTTCAATATCACGTCCAAGTTTAAATTCAGCATAAAAAAAGGATATTGCCAATGCAATATCAACCTCAAGAGCACGTCCAAGATAGCCAACGAACTCAAGTTCGAGGACGGCGAAGAGATCGTTCCCCTGATGATCAACTGCCGCGGAATACTTTCTGGAGCCGGACTCTCCTTCATAAAAACCTACAAGCCCGTAAAGACTTTCTCCGCCAAACTTGACAAGAGGAGATAACTATGCATCGGCTCTCCGTACTTCTTCTGGCAGCCGCCTGCTTGACCGCAAGCGCCTATCAGATCCACGTAGAATATGAAAGCAAAGACTACGGCACGAACTTCTTCACCACCGTCCCCCCCGGCGAGGACTTCTACTATGTGAACCAGATCTCGTCCGGTCAGGAGGGCGTAAAGAACTTCAGGATCCACAGGATCTCCCCACAGCAGTACGACAAAAACGTCGCGCTCATCGTAGGACAGGAAACAAGTGAAGGGTCGCAGCTCGCCTACCACGATATGGAGTGCATTGATAAGATCTGCAACACCATCTTCACAAAGTACTCCTTCTACGGTTCCCTGGCGACCAAGGACACCGTCCGAGGCTTCATTAAGGGCCAAGCCTCCCAGCTCGCCATCAAGGACACACTTCTCTTCTACTTCACCGGCACGGTTAAAGACGGCGGCCTGCTCCTCTACAACGACGAAGTCTACACCACGGACGAGTTCGTCTCAGACCTCGCGCTCTTCGACACCAACACCAGGATCGTCGTCATAATAGACGCCGACAACGCCAGGGATTTCGTCCCTTACGTTCTTAAAAATGAACGCGTCTACATATACTGTGATAAGAACATTCCCAAGAAGTACAAGGAGCAGATGAGCCCCTTCACTCTCGCCCTCGACCGCTCCTTCGACAACGTCACCGACGGCGACGGCAACGGACTGCTTTCCTTCACGGAAATGTATTACCGCGCCAGGAATTACCTCATCGCCATCAAATCGAAGCTCTCGCCCTATTACGGATACGGCGAGATCTCCTCGCCCCTTTACTGGGCCCTGGCTCCCGAAGTCGGATGCGACGGCTGGATCCGGGTAAGTAAAAACGACTTCACCGCGTGGGTCCCCGCGGTGGATTCCGACCTGGAGCTTTACATAGAGGAAGGCAGCTGGAAAGGCACCTGGGAAAACCTTTTCACGGTCAGGAAAGGCTCCCTCCAGGCCAAGCTGAAAGACGGCGGCCCCTCGTACCCCACCAAGTTCTCCCTTGAGGCCCTCTTCCCCTACTACGACTTCGTTTCCCCGGCCCTATACCTTGACCGGATCTGCATCCCCATAGGCAGAAAAATAAAGGAATCCAAATCCTCCGTCACTTACACGATAGAGAATTACGAGTTCAAGACCGTCGGCAAACTCACCATAAACAAGAAGACCCTTGTTGGCAAACTCACCTTCAGCGAAAAGAGCTTCCTGGCCGACGCCTTCACCCTCGACTCCAGCCCCGAAGAGATCCAGGTATCCCTTAGGGACTTCTCTATCCTCTTCCACCCCATGGTCCCCTTCCAGAAGACCTACAAGCCCGGAAAAACTTTCACCGCCAAAGTCCTCAAAGAAAAATGAAAAAACTCCTTTTTGCCCTCGCCCTAACAGCCCTCTTCTGCCAGGCTGACGACTTCGCCTACGTAGACTTTTCATTCATCGGAAAGGATTACACCACCAACTTCATGGCCACCCTTACTCCCGGCGAGAACTTCGTCCACTCGGGCCCCCTATCCTCGGGCTGCACCATAAAATCCTTCAACGTCTACCGCTTCCCCCATCAGTTCAACAACAGGTGCGTCCTCTTGGCCGTAGGCATCAGCAAGTACCGCTCCGATTCCAATATAGCCCCGCTTCCCTGCTGCAAGACTGACGCGGATCAAGTAGGGAGCCAGCTCGCTCTCTACTACGAGCAGGAATACCTCTTCGACGAGGAGGCCACGAAAGGCAACATCCGCGCCGCCATCAGCAAATACGCGGGAGAACTCAAGCCCGGCGACACCTTCATCTACTACCACTCCGGCCAGGCCATGGGCATGAAAATCGCCGCCTACGACGGCATCTACTCGGATGACACTCTGATCTCCGACCTGGGCGAATTCCAGAAAGGCGTCCACATCGCCGTCATAAGAGACCTCAACTTCTCCGGCGCTGTTCCTCCCAAAAAGAGCATCAAGAAGATCGCCGCCCCCGACAACCTGAGCGACATCCTTCTCATCGTCGCCGACAAACAGATCACCAAGAAGAAATACAAATATCCCCTGAGCCCCTTCACTGAAGCCCTTCTCGCCTCCGTAGAGCCCTTGACCGACCAGGACCTCGACTTCACCCTCACCTTCAACGAGATCTTCCAGCGCGCCGAAGCGTACTACAAAAAAGCACACCCCAACGGCACCTGCGAACTGGAGAACGACGTCCTCGGCGAGACCCTCGTCTTCACCGTCATCGACGAAGGCTCCACCGACGGCCTTATTGTCCAGGAAGACGGGAAATACGGTCTCGCCGTCCCCAACATTCGGGGAACTGTCTCCGTAGATGTATATGACGACAAATATCCCGACCCAATCGATATCACCAAGGGCACCTACAAGCTCTCCATCAAGGAAAAGAACGGCGAAACTACCTATTCCGAAAAGTTCGACCTAACATTCAACATCTCCGACAACGGCATCCCCATCTTCCCGGAAGACCGCATAGGACTAAACTTCAACAACAAAGTCTTCTATGCCTGGTACAACCAAAAGCTCACCAATACCGGCTTCACCACCGCCATCTTTGACTATTGGTTCGACCAGACCGGCAAACTTCAGGCCAAGAAGAAAGGCAACGTCTGGATCTGCCGCTACTCCTTCCAGACGAAGAACCGGAAGGTCTTCTCCAAGATCTTTTCCTCGGATGGCGATGTCGAGACCCTCAGCATGCAGTACCGCAACTTCTTTAACCTCTTCCAAGGCTCCGCCACTTTCCAGAAAGTCTACAAGACCGGAAAATCCCTCACCGCCAAATTCCCCCGAAAATAATAACAACCTTAAATACAAAGTAAATGAAAAAACTTTCAGTAATCGCGCTCTCAGTCGCTTTCGCGGCGAGCACCCTTCTCGCCTATCAGGTAACCTTCACCTACTACTCTGTTGACGGCTACTCCACGAACTATACCGCCTCCGTATCCCCAGGCGGACTCTTCGTAGGCAGCGGAGACGTTCCTTCCGGCAGATATATCCATCAAGCCTTTTGGGAAGGCAAGATCCCCCAAGCAGACCGCCACAACATCTCCCTCTTCGTCGGCATTGACGAATACGATCCAGAATTCGATCCCGGAGACCTCGACACCTGCGTGAACGATTCACAGGGCATGGCGGAAGGTTTTACCGGCCTTGGCTATTTCAACGAGAAAAACGCCACCATATTGAACAATGAAAACGCCACCAAGGACGCCATCAGGAAAAAGATCTCCGCAGCCTCCGAGTCTCTTAACCCTGGCGACATCTTCCTCTACTACCATTCCAGCCACGGCGGAGACGATCCCTTCTGCCTTTGCGCCTACGACGAGGTATATTTCGCCACCGAGTTAGCCGAAGACCTCGCCAAATTCAAGGACGGCGTCATAATCATCGTCATCCTTGACTCCTGCTTCTCCGCCGGAATGATCCCACCAGAAGCTATGGCCGAAGCCATCCAAACAGAAATGGCGAATATCAAGGCCCAAAAATGCGGCATCTCCGCCGCTCAGGCCGCCGCCGACTTAAAGAACGATTCGCTCTTCATCACCGCTTGCCAAAGCGACGAGTATTCCTACACCTCAGAGTTCTACAGTCTTTTCACCTCGGGCTTGGTTTTTGCTTTTGATTCCCTCACTGACAGCGATAACGACGGCCTCATCTCCTTCACCGAGCTCTTCAACAGGGCTTACGCCTTCGTAGCCCCCATTGGCTGGCAGGAACCTTATATCAGCAATCCTTCGCTTGGCGACTCGCTCTTCGCTTCGCCGATCCCTCAGAAAGAATCCTACGGATATCTGTTTCTTGAAGACGGTTACTTCAGCTATTCTTTCCCGAACGTCAGCCAGGATCTTAAGATAACGGTCAACGACGGCGCTATCAAAGAAAAACCGAATTGTACCGTCACCAAGCAATCCCTTAAAGTCAACTTTAAGCGCTATGATTTTGATCCCCTGTTCCCCACGAAATACGATCTTGCCTTTACCTACAAGTTCTCTCCCGGCATTAAAGAAAAAGTGCAAGACTTTAGCGCCACTTTATGGATCAATAGCTACCCAGTCGTCTTAGGTCAGACCGGTCAGGACTTTAAATTTAACAAGAACCGGACCAACATGACCTATTACATTCACGATTACAGTTTCTTCACCATCGGCACATTCCAGATAAAGAGGAACGACAAGAAAGGCGAAGCCAAGTTCAGGCTGAAACTGGATGAAACGCTCGACCTCTGGAAAGCCTTCGAACCTTTGGAAAACGGCCAACAAGTCGTCGATCTGACGCTGATAAGCAACGGAGAAGTCATAAGCTTCCCCATCTCAGTTTCCAAAAAATACAAAGAAGGAAAATCCTTCTCCACCACACTGCTTAAGAAGTAAAGCAGGAAACGAAAGCAAGAAAGAAGGCCTCCCAACTGGAGGCCTTTTTTTATACCTTCAGGAATATCTTACCCTTGTACAAAAGCCACAAGATCACCCAGCATAGGAATGTGTAAGTAAGAGCCAGGAACAGTTCTTCGAAACTTCCGAACATCCCCGCGATCGCTCCAAAGAGGAACTTGTTCGTTCCGTGAAGATTCACCATTCTTTGCAGCATGTAGATCGTTATGGCGTTCAATCCGATCACGCGAAACAAAAAGAAAGGCTTAGCAGAACCCCGCACATCCGCAAAGTAATAAAACACAAGGAACATGCAGGTGGAATACCCGCCCATCAAAAGCACGAAGGAGGGCGACCACAGTTTCTTATTGATTGGGAACACAAGAGCCACCAATAATCCAAAAACGACTAGCGCCGATCCCATTCCCAAAAGCCAAAGACTTTTCTTCTTTCCTGGCCAACGCTCACATCTAACGATATCCCCCACAAAAGTTCCCAGCAACGCTGTGCAGGCGGAAGGCACGACACCCAAAAGCCCCTCCACGTCGAACACTCCCGGAGCCGGCACGAAAACACCGGGCAGCAAAAGCCTGTCGATATATCCGCACAGATTCCCCTTCAAACTCATGGGGTCTCCTAAGCCGAGCACGCCAGGCAGATATTTCATGGCGAAGAAATACCCGGCCAGCGCGCCAGCAAAAACGCCAATACGCCCCTTGAGACCGACGAACATATAAACTATCGCCGCCAGCCCCCAGCCCAGGCCGATCCTTCCCAGAACGCTGGCATAGCGAAGATTGGAAAATCCTTCTTCCAACAGTCCGTTATAGACCATGCCCAAAAAGACCAGGACCAGAGCCCGCCGCACGATACGCAATACGATCCTCCAGGTGCTTTTCCCCTTTTCCCTAGAACTGGCTAACGAGAAAGGAAAGGACAAGCCCGCCAAGAACAAAAACGTCGGGAAGACCGTATCGATAAAAGTCAGCCCGTGCCAGGCGGGATGATGCATCTGTTTAGCCAGCCAATCCCAGCCCAGCAATCCCGCCAGAGCGACGACAACATCCTCCAGACCCATGATCCAGATCATGTCGAAGCCCCTGGCGATATCCAGCGAGATCAATCTCTTTTTCTCTTCGACCATGGATCTACTTCACAGTCTTCTTCACGGCTACCGTTTTTTTCGCCCCAGCGCCCAAATTACGCGCTTTCGTCACCGTCACGGTCTTCTCATCGCCTTTGGAGGAAGAACGCCCTGGAAGCGTCAGCAGAAGCTTCAGAGGGCCTATGTCCTTGGGCGTCCCCAACCCGCAGACCTTCCCGGCGGCGTTCCTTGCCAGAACGACCGGCAGCACCTCTTCGAAAACCACCGCATGGAAAGCGTACAGTCCCCTGTCGATCGCCATGGCCATGGCCTCGGGACGCATGCTCCATTCCCTGCCGCCGTAAGTTCCGCCCAAAAGCATCAATTGATCTGGATCCTTGGCCTTCGGTCCGGCCAGTTCCACCCAGGAAACCTCAATATCTCTCATAGCCACCTCCTGTGCTGTTAAATTCACATTAATTTTACTCTTTTTCTTCAAGGAATTCCATTGTCTTAACTGGGTTTGATATAATGAAGCAAACAAAAACAAGGAGTTTATATGAACAAAATCACTTTAAAAATCGAAGGCATGGGCTGCGAGATGTGCGTCAACAAAGTGACAGCCGCACTGTCCGCAGTCGATTCAGTCGCCGAGGTCAAAGTGTCCTTGGAAAACAATTCGGCGGAAGTCTTCTATTACGGAGAAACCGCACCGAACAAAGCGGCTCTGAAGGCGGCCGTTGAGAAAGCCGGATTCAAGGCTGTTTGACCATTATCTGGGACGGCAGTCATGAGCGAGGAGGTCTTCATAGGCCTCCTCGACTTTTTTGGGAATGTCGACGTGAGATATGAAATCCCTGCCTTTGGGGCCGTAGCCGTCCGCATTGTCAGTAAGCCTTCTTATTTCGCCAAGCAGGAGACTCACGAAGCGCTCTATCGGCCACATCCCCGGTATGGAGTCGGCATAAGTCATATCAGGGCCTAAACGGGCCTCGTAGGCCGCGAAATTGATGATCCTGAGGTCGGGGCGGTACTTTCGGAGGGTGGCGCACATGCGGAGCTGCATGGTGGCGTCCTGGCAGAGGATGATATTTTCGCAAGGAATGGCGTTGTCTTCCAGAAGCGCCAGGAGGTTTGTGATGTTGTTTCCGCAGTGGGTGGATCCTGTTTCCAGGTAGTCGGCTTTTAGTTTATAGCGGTACTGGAGATAGGCCTGGAAGATCTCGGCTTCCGGTTTTCCTTCGGTTGGTATGTCTGGATAGAGCTTTTGGACCGTGTCGCGGAGAGCTTGGGTGGTGTGCCCTACTCCGCCAACGATAACGTAGGTCTTAGCTACGCTGTTTCGCATCGCCTTGGCAAGCACATCCCCTCCCGCAATTATGGAACCGCCGAAGAGGATCATTACGTCGGCCTGGCTGAAACCATAGGCAGATCTGAGAGCTTCTTGGGTAAGCTCAGGCACATCGCGGCGTCCCAGGAAAGCGCTTAGTGTGTTGATGGCGACGGAGATCATGCTGATATTTTAACAAAAAAGGATCCCGCTCCTGAATGGGGAGCGGGATCTTTTATGATGTCCCCTGCCGCGGGGACAACGGGCTTATCGTTTGTTATTCGGCTTTGGGTTCCGAAGCAGAGAGCGAGGTCGGGACGCCGGAGACTTTCAGCCAGGAGCGGTAGGTCATAGGCGTCGTGGCGCCGTTGTATTTGCCGGCGCTGGCGAAGTCGACGAGGTGCACGGTGCCGCCTTCTATCTCAATGTCGTAGTTGATGTGGATCTTTTTGTCCGTGCGCTCTTTCTTTTGAGCTTCCACAACGTCGGCGTAAGCGAGTTCCTTGGTCCTGTCTTCGCCCTCGATGGCGAAGAGGATGGGACCGCGGTAGACAGAGACGTAACCGGCCTGATCCTTCTTGCCGCGCTCGAAAGTCCAGGGCATGCCGAACTCAATTATTGCCTCGTCGCCGTTGCTGACTTCCAGGTCGAAGTAGGTGCCCGGAGTGAGTGCCTGGGGGGCGGTGCCGTTCACGACGATGGTGGAGCCTTCGGCCCATTTGGGAACGCGCAGGCTAAGCGGCAGGAGACCTTCGGCCTCATAGGTCACAGAAAGGTGGACGCGGCCGTCGGAGGGATAGTCGGTCAGCTGCTTTAGGATGACTTCGTTGCCGTTGAAGCTGGACCTGATGAAGGACTGGCCGTAGTAGTTGAGGTAGAGCCTGTCGTCGTCGCAGGTCACGGCCCATTCGGCAACCTGGCCCAGTCCTCTGGCGATGTTGGCCTGGCAACAGTTCATGTCGGGAGAGCCGGCGTTGTACTGGAAGGCGATGTCCCTCTGACTGGGCACGCGCTTGCCGTCGTAGCCGTTCATGCCGCCGGCGGTGTTCATGGGCGTGTTGTAGGTGCAGAACGTGAAATCGTCCAGCAGGGCGCCGAGAACGCCGTTGAAGTATGAGCGCTCTATCTCGTCGATAATGGAGGCGCTGGGGGCATAGCGGAAGTATTCGGTGGCGTAAGCCGTCCAGGCGATGGTGCAGCAGGTCTCTATGACGCCGTTTATGTACGGGTCGCCCTGGGCGCCTTCGTTGGTGGTGAAGCCGCCGGTGTTGTGGATGTCGGTCCTGAGGATGGACTCGTAGACGTTCTTCATGACCAGGAGATATTCGGGATTCTTGGTCTCCTCATAGAGTCCGCCCAGAGCCATGATCATGTGCAGAACTTCCCAGCGGGTGCAGTCGGTGGTGTAGTAGTCGCGGCCGTTCTTGGCGGCCTCGTACCAGCCGTTGTCTTCCTGGCAATCCTGCTGTATTATACGCTCGGCTTCGTCAAGGTATTTCCTGTCCTTGGTGACCTGGTACATAAGAACGTAGCCGTGGGCGATGCCGCGGTTGGTCTCGAAGCCGCCCCTGACGAGGTAGCTTCTCTCATGGAAGGTCTCGTAAATAAGGTCGATGGCTTTCTTGGCGACGTTGAAGGCCGTTTCGTTGCCGGTCATCTTGTACCATTCCAGAAGGCCCATGATGGCGTGATAGTGGTCCCAGAGGTCCCAGTTGTCGGAATTGAGGCTCCATCTGTTGCCGCCCTGGAAGACGCCCAGATATCCATCCTCGCCCTGCGCTTCCGCGAGGGAGTTGATGATGGAGAAGGCCGCCTGCTTAAGCTCTTCTTTCTGAAAGATCCTGTAGTTGAAGGCCATGCCGGTGAGAAGCTTGCCGACGAACTCTCCGTACCACTTCACTATGTTGCCGGAGTCGCCGCTCCTGGGCCAGAGTCCCTCGAAGGTCCAGACGGATTTGACCGTCGCGTAAGGAAGGCCCGCGGGCGTCGTTTCCGCAAAGGAGGGGCCGGCGACCAAAAAGCGCGTGATATAGAAAGACTTGTTGATGTCTGAGTCGCTCGTTCTCAAGGAAAGCTGGAACTGGCCGACTTTGCCGAGGTCAAGCTGGTTGTTGGCGCCTTCGGACCAGTAGCGCTTGAAAGTGTCGGTGTTAAGGGGCAGCGCGAGATAGCCGAGGAACCCGCCGGGCAGCGTGACGTAGCCGGAACTGTCGGCGTGCGCGACCACGGAAGTCAGCGCGCCGTCAATCATGGCGTAGTATGTGACGCTGGCGCCGTTTTTGAGGTCGAAGGATTCCCTGCCGACGACCTGCTCCTCGAAGGCCACCCTCAGGCGGAAATCATGCGCTACGTTGCCGGCGTCAATGGCTACGAGCAGGTCAGTCGCGCCAGTCCAGTCGGTGTCGGCCTTCGGGTCGTTGCCGTAGACCATGTCACGGTCGAAGGAGCCCGAGGGCAGCCCGGTCTTCTTCATCGTGTAGCAAAGCGCGTTCGTCTGGTTCAGCGCCTTGATATTGATGTCATAGTATTCGTCGACGCCATACCAGTCGCGGCCAAGAAGCGTGTCGAAGGTAAGGACGCCGTTGGCCTTGGCGATGGCCTCCACAATGTTGGGGTTCCTGCCGTAGGCTTTCACTTGCCAAAGGTCGATGTTTTTGTTTATAAGTTCGCCCAAATATCCTTCCGGATCCATGCAGTCGACGGCGGTACGCATCGGTTTCTTCTCCTTTTCCTCAACTTCGACTTTAACGATCATGTTGTTGACCTTGACCTCGCCCATGCTTTCGTCCGGCGTCCAGACGGTGACGAAATCGCCCGCGCCCTTAAGGGTGCCGTTGGCGCCGTCTTTGGAGAGCGTCCCCTTCTCCGCAAGGTCGAAGACAGTGTATCCGTCGTCTACGGAGCCAAGGAACTTGACGTCAAATCTGGGGTCCTCCGTCTCGGACGTCACGGTGTATTTGATGACGACCTTGCCGCTGAAGGGCCAGT
>Ga0310696_10007006_pt1 | contig 13308 bp, 10 predicted proteins | sample AusTroGonzalo_MG_4_FD_203885 | JGI IMG/M metagenome (GOLD analysis project Ga0310696, IMG submission 203885) | Bovine rumen microbial communities from tropical cattle in Woodstock, Queensland, Australia - Gonzalo_02 (v2) (version 2) | ecosystem: Host-associated > Mammals > Digestive system >... | reverse complement strand
ACGCCGTGCTGAACGGTCTGGCCGGGAGCCCGATACGCTGGATAGTGGACGACGCGCACAAGTTCATGCGCCGTGAAGTGCGGCGTGAACGGCGCTATGACGCGGTGATACTCGATCCGCCGACGTTTGGGCGGGGGGCTAACGGGGAGATGTACAAGATAGAGCGCGACCTCAAGGAGACTCTGATGCTCGTAGAGGCGGTGCTCTCCAGCCGTCCGCGGTTCGTGCTCTTCTCCTCGCACACGCCGGGCCTCTCTTGCCGCGCGGCGGAGAACGTGCTTTCGCAGGCGTTTCCTGGGGCCGAAGTGGAGACGGGGGAGATGCTTCTGGAGGGCGAGAGGGCGCTGCCGTGTCCTTCGGGGATATACGCGCGCGCCGTGTTCGGGAAGGGGGGCTCCTGGTGAGCGGACTTCTCAAGACAGGGCGCTTCTGGGCGTTCGTCGCGGTTGTCGCGGCCATGTTCTACGGTTTCTGGGGAATGTTCGGGCGCGCGATGCATGCCTTCAGCGCGCCCGAGGAGGACATGAGCTTCGCGTGGTACGTACCGCTCTTCTCGATATACGTGCTCTGGACGCAGAGGGAGAGGCTGCGCGAGGCGCTCGCGGCGCCGGACGCGCGTCCGTCATGGCTCGGCTTTTCGTTATGCGTTCCATGCGTCGCTATGGCGCTTCTGGGGGCGCGGGGACTGCAGCTTCGTCTGGAGCAGGTGGCCTTCATAGGTCTCTTGATCGCGGTGCCGTGGACGTTCTACGGGCGCAGGGTGGCGTCGATCTTCGTGTTTCCAGCGTTCTATCTCGTCTTCACCATCCCTGCCGCGGCGTTGATGGACATGTTCACGATCCGTCTACGTCTGCTTGCGAGTGGAAGCGCGCTGGCGGTACTGAACGGGTGCGGGATAGACGCCGTCCAGGAGGGCACCGCGATAATCTCGCGCGGGGCGCATCCGTTCGCCATAGACGTGGCGGAGCCGTGCTCCGGCCTGCGTTCGCTCTTTGCGCTCATGGCGCTGACTGCTGCATATTCGTGGTACAGCCAGCCCACGTGGGGGCGCCGCGCGATCCTCTTCGCCTCGTCGGTGCCGATAGCCATCATAGGCAACGTGGTGAGGATCATAACGATCTGCGTCGTCGCCGTGTGTTCGTCCGCCGATTTCGCCCTTGGATTCTACCATGACTGGTCCGGCTTCGTGATTTTCATAGTGGCCATGCTGCTCATGGTCGGTTTCGGCGAAATCGTCGCGCGCGTCTGCGAGCGACGCCACCCTGTGAAGAAAACCTCGCCTTCGTCCGTTCCGGACAATTCGTCTGCTCCCGCGCCTTCGCAATCCACCTCGGCGTCATCTTGCCTCGTGCCGTGGATCGCCGTGCCGTTTCTCGCGGCTGTTTTCGTGTTTCAGGCGCTTACGCCTTTGAGCCGCGTGATGGAGGCTCCGAACGTGGCGTTGCCCGAGACTCTGCGGGGGTGCACTTCGGAGGAAGTGCGCTACTGCCAGAACGAGCAGTGCGCGAGGACCTGGAGGCTCTCCGAGCTTAACGGCGGCGACAGATGCCCGTCGTGCGGGGGAGTGCTTGAGGCGGCGTCGCTGGGCGAGCTGACGCTGCTTCCGCGGGATACGCGGATATTCAAGCGTCTCTATCGGGGTTCGGACGGGCTGGAGTTTCTGGTGTCTGCGGTTGTGGGAGGAACGTCGAAGAGATCGATCCACCGTCCGGAGCTATGCCTGCCGGGGCAGGGGTTCACGATGACGAATCCGCGCGAAGTCTCCGCCGGGGGGCGTCCGTTCCGCATGCTGAAGCTCGTGCCTCCGCGCGGGGGCGCGTCCCAGCTGATGGCGTACACGTTCTTCAACCAGGCGGGGATGCGCACGGCGTCGCACTTCAGGCGCGTGCTCGCCGACACGTGGGACCGCTCGTGCTTCAACAGAATAGACCGCTGGGTGATGGTGACGGTCCATGCCGTGAGACATGCCTCTCCGCGCGGGCTTGACATGGAATCTCCAGCAGACGGCGCTGCGGTGGAGGGCTTCCTCGCGACTCTTTCGGAGGTGTTGCCATGATGGTGTTCATCGACAACATGTTTCGCTTTCTGGAGCTTGCGGCTCCGTATGCCGGCATGTTCCTCGGGGCGCTTGCGCTTTCGCTGCTGCTCACGCCTGCATGCCGTTCGCTCGCAAGAAGTCTGGGCATGGTGGACGCGCCCTCGGCGCGGCGGATCAACAAGACCCCCATCCCGCGCGGCGGAGGACTCGCCGTGTTCGCGGCGACTGTCATCCCCATCTTCGTGATGGTGCACTGCTTTGGCGCGGAGGGCGTCCTCTATCCGGGAGGGGCGGACGTGACGATGCGTCTCATCGCTCTGAGCGGCGTTCTCTGCGTGGTCGGATTCGTCGACGACAAGAGGGGGCTCCACCCGCTCGTGAAGCTCTCCGCGCAGATGCTCGTCGCGCTCGGCGCGCATTTCCTCTGCGGAGTGGGGTTCCGCGGAATGTTCCCGTCGATCCCGGCGGCGCTCGACGTGGCGTTCACGGTCTTCTGGATAGTCGGCGCGGTGAACGCGTTCAACTTCATAGACGGGCTTGACGGCCTCGCCTCCGGGCTGGCGGTGATCGCCTCCGCGGGCATGGCGGGATCGCTCTTCTTCACCGGTCGCGCCGGAGCGACGCTCTGCCATTTCGCCTTCATAGGCGCATGCCTGGGCTTCCTGCGCTACAACTTCAATCCGGCCTCGGTGTTTCTCGGCGACACGGGCTCGATGTTCCTCGGCTTCTTCCTCTCCACGACGCCTCTTCTCCTCGGCAATTCGCGCTCGCTCTTCGTGTCGCTCGGCGTGCCGATGCTCGCGATGGGCGTGCCAATCTTCGACACCGCGCTCGCCATACTGCGCCGCACCCTGCGGGCGTTTCTCTTCCGCGAGGAGCACCGCGAGGAGGGCAACCGCCACGTGATGCAGCCCGACACGGACCACCTCCACCACCGCATTCTCCGCTCGTTCATCTCCCAGCGCAAGGCGGCCTTCGCCTTGTACGCGCTGGCGGCGTTCCTCGTCTTGATAGCGCTTGGCGGAATCGCCCTCAAGGGACGCGCGGTGGCGCTCTACATAGTGGGGTTCTCCGTCGTGGCGGCCGTGATCTTCCGCGACATGCGCCGGATAGAGCTCTGGGACGCCGGTCGGCTCCTGAACAACGTGGCGCACGACAAGAACACGGCCTCGCGCCGCCGCCGCCATCTCCTCTCCGTGCCTTTCTACGTGACGAGCGACATCATGGCGCTGTTTCTAGCCTGGCTCGTCACGTCGATAAGCGTCGGCGCGTCGCTCAACGTAACGATCATGAGGCGCTGGATGGCGCTCAGGATGATACCTCTCTTCATCTGCCTCGTGTTCATGCGCACATATTCAACGTCGTGGAGCAGGGCTCTTCTCTCGAACTACGTGCGTCTCGCCGCCGCCGTGGTCCTTGGCGCGCTGGCGACTGGGACGCTCGTCGTTGCCGCCGAGATTCCGCACACCCACTTCGTGCAGTCCACGTTCCTGTTTTCCGCTCTGGCGCTGGCGGGGCTCGTCGCCGTGCGGGCGATACGGCCCACGCTGCGCGATCTCTTCTACGCCCTCGACAGCTCCCGCCTGCAGAGCCAGCAGGGCGTCAGCCGGGTGCTCGTGTACGGCGCCGGCCTGCGGTACAGGTCGTTCCGTCGCGAGCTCGTGCGCGGCACGCTGTCGAACAAGCGGATCATAGTGGGGCTGATAGACGACGACGTGCTGCTTCGCGGCAGGTACATCGGCGGAATCAGGATACACGGCACATTGGAGCAGGCTCCGCAGTTGATAAAGGATCTCAAGGCGGATGCCGTGGTGATCGCCTGCGTGCTGACCCCGGCCCGGCTGGAGGTGGCGAAGAAGACTCTCGCGCCGTGCGGCGTGAAGGTGACGCAATGGGTCCAGGAGGAGAGGGACGTCTGAGATCTCGGCAGTTCCGCGGCGTCGGCGCGGGGAAAACGGAAAATGGAGAAGGAAAAAATGGACAAGTTCGGAAGAGAGGCAGTACTCGAATACCACAAAGGCGGCAAGGTGGCGGTGGCGCTCCCGCGTCCGCTCAAGACGAAAGACGACTTGTGCCTCGCCTACACGCCCGGCGTGGCGCATGCGGTCAAGGCGATAGCGGCCGATCCCGCCGCGGTGTACGAATGCACGGCGAAGCCGAACCTGGTGGCCGTGGTGTCGGACGGCACTGCCATACTGGGCCTTGGAGACAAGGGCGCGGCGGCGTCCATCCCCGTCATGGAAGGCAAGGCGGTGCTCTTCAAGGCGTTCGGCGCGGTGGACGCCTGGCCGGTGCCGCTCGCGAACTGCCGCCAGGGCGGCGCCGATTCGGGGAAGACGGATCCGGAGCGCGTGATTGCCGCGGTCAAGGCAATAGCGCCGCAGTACGGCGGCGTGAATCTGGAGGACATCGCGGCCCCCGCCTGTTTCGAGATCGAGGATCGCCTCGATGCCGAGCTGGACATACCGGTCTTCCACGACGACCAGTGGGGGACGGCCGTGATCTGCCTCGCCGGCGTGATGAACTACGCGGCGCTGGCCGGGAAGAGGCTGGACGAGCTCAAGGTGGTGATGAACGGCGCAGGGGCGGCGGGGATAAGAATCTGCGAGATGTGCAAGGCCGCAGGCGTCCGCGACGTGACGATGTGCGACTCCAAGGGCACCATACGCGCAGGAAGGACGGATCTCAATCCGTACAAGGCCAGACACGCGGTGGAGACGGCGGCCACGACTCTCAAGGAGGCGCTCGTGGGCGCGGACGTGTTCATAGGCGTGTCGGCGGCGAACGTCCTCACCGGCGACGACGTGAAGACGATGGGAGACTTCCCGGCGATCTTCGCGATGGCGAATCCTGATCCGGAGATAGCTCCGGCGGCCGTGGCCGAGGCCCTCGCCGGGAGGCGGTACGTGATGGTCACGGGCCGGAGCGACTATCCGAACCAGATAAACAACGTCCTCGGCTTCCCCTACCTCTTCCGCGGCGCGCTCGACGTCCGGGCGCGCACGATCAACCGCGAGATGAAGGTCGCGGCGGCGCGTGCGCTCGCAGAGCTCGCGCGGTCTCCCGCGCCGGACGACGTGAAGGCCCTCTATCCGAACGAGACGCTCGAATTCGGAGAGGGATACATAATACCGAAGCCGTTCGACAGGCGCCTCTTCGAGGAGGTGTCGTTCGCCGTGGCGAAGGCGGCCGTGGAAAGCGGCGTGGCGCAGGCCGAAGTGGACCTCGCGGCGTACAGGGACGATCTGCGCCGCCGGAACGCCGGGCGCGGCTGAGATGTCTTCAAGCGAAAGGAGAACGATACAATGAGGAAAATGACGTCGGACCAGGTGAAGGCCGGAGTGGAGCGCGCTCCGCACCGCAGCCTTTTCTTCGCCGCGGGAATGACGCGCGGGGACATGAAGAAGCCGTTCATCGGCATCTGCAACTCCTACGAGAGCTTCGTGCCGGGTCACTGTCACCTCAACAAGGTGGGTGACATCATCCGCCAGGCCATCATAGACGCCGGCGGCGTGCCCATGGAGTTCAACACCATTGCTGTCTGCGACGGAATCGCGATGGCGCACCCCGGAATGAAGTACTCGCTCCCGAGCCGCGAGCTGATCGCAGACAGCGTCGAGACGGTAGCGCGCGCCCATTGCTTCGACGCGATGGTGTGCATACCGAACTGCGACAAGATCGTGCCGGGAATGCTCCTGGGCGCGCTGCGCGTGAACATCCCCACCATATTCGCCTCTGGCGGGCCGATGGCCCCCGGCCGCCACCCGGTCACGGGGCGCGACACCGACCTGAACTCCGTGTTCGAGGCCGTCGGCGCGGAGAACGTCGGGAAGATCACGAAGAAGGAGCTCGAGAAGGTCGAGGAGACGAGCTGCCCCGGATGCGGATCTTGCAGCGGAATGTTCACGGCCAACTCCATGAACTGCCTCTACGAGGCGCTTGGGCTCGCGCTTCCCGGAAACGGCACCGTGCTGGCGGTGGATCCGCGGCGCATTGAGCTCTGGAAGGCGGCGGCGAAGAGGGCCGTGGAGATGGCGAAGAAGGGAGGCCCGCTGCCGCGGGACCTCGTGACGCGGAAGTCGCTCGACAACGCGCTTACGCTCGACATGGCCATGGGCGGCAGCACGAACACCGTGCTCCACACGCTCGCCATAGCGCGCGAGGCGGGCGTGGACTACTCTCTGGAGCGCATGAACGAGATCTCGGCGCGCACGCCGTACATCTGCAAGCTCGCTCCGTCCGGACACTACCACGTGAGCGACCTGGACCGTGCAGGCGGCATTATGGCGATTCTCCGGCGGTTGAAGTCGAAGAAGGGGGCGAGCCTGCTCGTCGATGCGCCCACCGTGAGCGGGAAGTCGCTCTTCAGGCAGATCGCGGCGGCGAAGATAAAGGACGACGACGTGATCCGCACTCTCGAGAATCCCTACTCCGCCGACGGCGGCCTGGCCGTTCTCTGGGGTAATCTCGCCTCGCGCGGCGCAGTGGTGAAGAAGGGCGGCGTGGCTCCGTCCATGATGAAGTTCACGGGCCGCGCCATCTGCTTCGATTCGCAGGAGGAGGCGTGCGCCGGAATCCTCGCCGGGAAGGTCAAGCCGGGCCACGTGGTGGTGATACGCTACGAGGGGCCGAAGGGCGGCCCCGGAATGCAGGAGATGCTCGCGCCAACGAGCTACATCATAGGGGCGGGACTCGGGGAGTCCGTGGCGCTAATCACTGACGGACGCTTCTCGGGCGCGACGCACGGCGCCTGCGTGGGACACGTCTCGCCGGAGGCCGCCGAGGGCGGGCTGATCGGCCTTTTGAAGAACGGCGACGAGATCACCATCGACATCCCCGCGCGCAAGATCGACGCCCGTCTTTCGAAGGCCGAGATCGCCGCGCGCGCGAAGAAGGCCCGCAAATGGTCGCCTCGCATCAAGGGAGGATGGCTCGAGAGATACGCACGCTTCGTCGGTAACGCCTCCACCGGCGCGTCGCTCAAGACGATGGCGCTCGCCATTCTCCTCGCCGCCGCGCCGATGGCGTGGTCCGCGCCGTCATGCTCCGGCGGCGTCTGCGCTCCGGCGGCGAAATGCGATCCCTCGGCCCCGCGCGATCTGCCGGACGCGCCAATCCTCGCCGGAAAGAAGCTCCCGCCCACCGGCCCGTTCTTCTCGGGCGACTTCGTGTCCGCCATAGACAAGGCCGAGAGCGCCGGCAAGGCCGTGGTGATCTCCCTCGGGCGCCAGATGTGCCCCCGGTGCCTGAAGCTCTACAACTACATGGAGACGGGGCAGATAAAGCTCGATCCCGAGAAGTGCATCTACCTCAAGCTCCACGTGGACAACCTCGAGCAGCGCGAGCTGTTCCTCTCGTACTTCGAGACGGTGGACAACCATCTGCCGTATCTGGGCATACACCGAAAGGACGACAATCTCGGCAAGCCCGCGCGTTCGGGCCAGGGCGATCTGGCCTCGTACCGCGAATTCCTCAAAGACGTCATCGTCGCCCCGTAACGGAGGACCCCGAACATGAGAAAATCGGAAATCGAACGCAAGACGCGCGAGACGCGCATCTCCCTCTCTCTCGACCTCGACGGCTCCGGCGAGGGCGTGATAGACACTGGAGTCGGCTTCTTCAACCACATGCTGGAGCTTTTCAAGAAGCACGCACTCGTGGACCTCTCGGTCAAATGCGAGGGCGACATCGACGTGGACTACCACCACACGGTGGAGGACGTGGGGCTTGTACTGGGCCAGGCGCTGAACGAGGCTCTTGGCGAGCGCAGGGGGCTTGTGCGCTACGGCTTCGCGTCCATACCCATGGACGAGTCTCTCTGCGAGACGTCGATAGACCTCGGCGGGCGCCCGTTCCTAGTCTTCCAGTGCCCGATGAAGCACGTGATGGTGCGCGATTTCGAGGTGAAGCTCCTTGAGGAGTTCTTCCGCGCCGTCTCGGTGGAAGGGCGCGCGAACATCCACATGCGGCAGATCTGGGGCGACGAGGCGCATCATGTCTGCGAGGGGTTCTTCAAGTCCTTCGCGCGCGCCCTGCGGGCGGCCGTGGCTATAGATCCGCGTGAGCGTGGTGTGCCGTCGTCGAAAGGGGTGATATAGCCATGGAGAAGGATCCGTCGCTGCCGGACAACGTGCGGTTCAACGAAGACGCCGCTTTCGTTGAGCGAATCGCAAAGGCGCTCGAGATGCGGGGAGGATACTGCCCGTGCCGCCTGCAGAAGGTGCCAGAGAACATCTGCCCGTGCAGCGAATTCCGCGGTCAGGTTGCAGACCCCGGATACGAAGGATATTGCCATTGCAGGCTTTACTACAAGAGTGTGGTTAGTGGCTAGTGGTTAGTGGCTAGTGGCTAGTGGTTAGTTTCTGGTTTCTGGTGGCTGGTAGAGAGTGGTTGTCTTAAGGCCTCTGTCTTCTGTCTTTTGTCTTCTGTCCTAAAGGACAAAGGACAGAGGACAGAAGACAAAAGAAACTAGAAACTAGAAACCAGAAACTAGGAACTAATCACTAGCCACTAACAACTAATCACTAACCACTAATTACTAGGCACTAAGCGAGAGGTGCACACGGATGGCGAGCAGGAGAAATTTTTGGGAACTTCCAAATTTTTTGGGGTGCTCTTGCAAACAGGCCCTGATTTTGGCATAATTGTTGCGTTTGCACGATTGGAGGATAGGAATGGTGCGCCAAGCGAAGCTCGGCAGAACTAGCAAATTGAAAGGAATATGCTCGGCAAAGAAAACGACATGCCGATAGGAAGATTGGCTGTGCGGAGGGCGACCGACGCGCAGAAGCCCAGTCCTACAGTGGACATGAGAACGAGAGAGTCAATAGAGGACAAAAGGGTCATTCGGAAGATGCCGGACGGCACGTGGGTTGTACGGCCGGACATTTCCCGTGAAACGTCTGAAGTGCGGGTTGTTGATTTGCGGCACGACGGCATTGCGTGCATCCCCGCCCTAGAATGTGTACGCAAGAAGGTGTTCAAAGGCACGACGTGTGCGGAACATGTACACGACGGATGCGTGGAGATCGTGTTCTGCCAGCGCGGGACGCTGGTTTTCGAGGGCATGGGCATCACATATCCGTTCCACCCCGAAATGGTTTTCGTGTCGCGTCCAGACGAGCCACATCGCCTGTCGTCGTTTCCGCACGGCATGTTCATCTACAACATCCTGGTACGCATCGGCAAACGCGGCACGTCCATGCTGGGACTTCCGTCACGCGAAGCGGACTGCCTTCGCGACAGGCTGCTGTCGCTTCCGAAAAGGCTGTTCTTCGGTGGCGACAACGTCCGTTTCGCTTTCCAGTGCCTGTTTCGTGCCTATGACGAGGAAGAGCGAAATACGCCATGGCGGCGCTTGCGGTTGAAGAACGCCGTCATGGATCTGCTACTTGCTGTCATTGACGCGGCAAACACCGAAGACGATCACATGGCCGCGAATCCTCTTGCCGATGCCATCTCGGCTATTCGCGCCAATCCGGCCGTCGCGTTCACGCTGGATGAACTGGCCGCCAGGACGCACCTTTCGCCACACCATCTCGTCCGCCAGTTCAAGCGCTTTACGGGCCTTCCGCCGCTCGCATTCAGGAATTCATGCCGAATTGAGCAGGCGAAACGCGAACTTACAAACAGAAAGCGTTCCATCGGATCGATTGCCATCCGTCTCGGCTACTCTTCCACGCAGAACTTCGCCACGAGTTTCCGTGTCGCGACCGGAAAGACGCCAAGGGCCTGGCGCTCGGACTGTTTGCATTCTGGACAAAGATATTCATAAAACATTTTGACAGTCACTATATGCTATAATCAAGGCAGTGCAACAAGCCTTTTAAGGAGCATACATGCAACACGTGTCAAGACGGGTTTTTCTGGCATCCGCCACTGGGACGATGGCGGCAGGCAGTCTCTTTGCCAACGAGAACGCATCTGCGAGATTTTCCACTTTTCGCAGACTTTCAGGGAAGGAGTTTCTCGGCATGGAGGGCACGTTCGCCCCCATGTATACGCCATTCAACGAGGATGAGTCGCTGAACGAGGGCATGATCGACCTCTTTGTCGAGTACGCGCTGAAGAATGGCTTGCGCGGATTCTACGTGACTGGATCGACCGGCGAGGGATTGTTCATGCGCGTGGAGGAGCGCAAGCAGGTATTCCGGCGCGTGGCGAAGGCCAACCGGGGGCGCGGCAAGTTGATTGCGCATGTGGGATGCATTGCCACGCGCGATGCCGTGGAACTCGCAAAATGCGCGGCCGACTGCGGGTTCGACTGGATATCCTCGATCACGCCCCTGTTCTACGGCCAGAGCGACGATGGGCTTTTCACGCACTATCGCCGCATCGCATCCGCCACCGATCTGCCGTTCATGGTGTATGCGTGCGGCGCAAAGGTGGTTCCCGATCGTGACATTCGCCTTTTCGACATTCCGAATGTCAAGGGCATGAAATACACAGGTCACGACTACTGGGACGTACAGCGCCTGGCCAACAGGCTCGACAAGGAGGCTATCTTCTTCGTGGGTGCGGACGAGCAGCTTTTAAACGCCCTCTCTCTCGGAGGGCTGTTCTCCGGTGCGATCGGGACTTCGTACAATTCGCTTCCCCGGCACGGGCGCGACATTGTCCGCCTTGCGGGGGAAGGCCGCTACGTGGAAGCCCAACGCCTACAAGACGAACTCATCCGCTATGTGGAGGTTATGCTCGCGAACGGCAATGCCTCGTGGTCCAAGGCGATAATGCGGTACATCGGCCTCGATCACGGCCCTCGTCGCGGTCCTGGGCGGCCACTTGCCGCAGCGGAATACGCAGACCTTGAGCGTCGTCTCGACGCGCTTGGCTTCGTGCGGAAGAACGACGCAATACTTTGATTCCTTTTCTGCAACCTTACTGCCATGAAATGCTGTTTGTCGAGACCCCCAGGAAGAGCGATGATACTGCACTTTCCCATGAAACATTTCGTGATCGCTGGCGCCATGCTGGCCGGATGGCCGTTTGCGCGTGAGGTTCAGGCTGTCGCCGTGGACGCACCTCTCCCGGCGCGAGGTGTGCACGTGGGGCTTGAGCTGCCACCCGGGCCTAACAACCCGCGCAACAGCGAAGGCGCGTTCATGCCGCTCAAGGACGGGCGCATCCTCTTCGCCTATTCGCGCTACTACGGGAATTCCAACGCCGACCACGCGCCTGCGGAGATAGCGGCGCGCTATTCCTCCGACAAGGGACGTTCCTGGACCACCAACGACGAGATAATCGTCAAGAACGAGTGCGGCCAGAACGTGATGAGCGTCAGTCTCTTGCGCCTTAGGAGCGGCGAGATCGCGCTTTTTTACCTCCGCAAGAACAGTACCTCGGACTGCCGTCCCGTTCTGCGCCGGTCCTTCGACGAGGGCAAAACTTGGGGGGAACCTACGGTCTGCATCACGGACGAAGTCGGCTACTACGTCCTGAACAACGACCGCGTGATCCAGCTGAAGGACGGACGGCTCCTGTTCGCCGTGAGCCAGCACTCCTTCCAGGACGGCAAGTTCGACAACCAGGGCAAGGTCCTCACCTACTTCTCCGATGACAACGGCAAGACGTGGCGTCGCGGCAAATCCGTGCTGGAGGTCCATTCGTCCAACGGACGCCGCCGCGCCGCGCAGGAGCCGGGCGTCGTGGAACTCAAGGACGGGCGAATCATGATGTGGATACGCACGAGCGCCGGATGCCAGTATATATGCCACTCCGCCGACCGCGGGGAGACGTGGTCGGAGCCGAAGCCGTCCATGCTGCAGTCGCCGCTTTCTCCGGCCACGATAAAGCGCCTCCCCTCCACCGGCGACCTGCTCGTGCTCTGGAACGACCGCGGTTCGATGTCCGAGATTAAGACCAAGGGGTACGGCAGGCGTTCGCCACTCGCCACCGCGATCTCGCGCGACGACGGCAGGACGTGGGGCAATGTGAAGCTCCTTGAGAGCGATCCCGACGGCTGGTACTGCTACTACGCCCTCCAGCCGCTCGACGACGGCACGGTCCTCCTGGGCTACTGCGCCTACAAGATGCTGTCGCACTCGCGCCTTGTCAAGGTGCCGGTGGACTGGTTCTACAAGTGAACAGTTTACTTCAACAGAGGAAATAAGGAATGACAGTGATGACGATCAAACGACAGTTCCTTGCGGTTGTCGCGTTGGCGGCGGTCGCGGCTACGGCTGATGAGGTGTTTCTGCTCCCGCCCTCGAGTTTGCTGTGGCGTACCGCGCCGACGGCGAATTTCGAGGTGCCGGTGCTCATGCCGAAGGGCGCTTCGTCGGCGACGCTCGTCGTTGCCGGGAACGGCTACAGGCGGGAGTACGCAAATCTCGTCGATGGGATGGTCCCCGTGTCGCTCCCGGCCGCGAATTCGGCCGATGCCGAGAACGTGTACGAGTTCACGCTGGCTTTCAATGACGCCGCTGGCACGACGCAGAAAGCGCAGATCGCCGTGGTGCAGGGCATGTTCGCGGGAGGAACGGGGGAAACGCATGTCCGCAACGCCAGTTCCAGCAAATGGGGCAATGTCCGCGCAAGGGCGGTGCTGCCGATACCGGCAGGCGCCGATGCGTTGTCCGTCAACGGAGCGCCGGTCGCTCCGGAGCCCGACGGCGCACCTGGCTGGGCAATGATTCTGACGCGGCCGCGCAATGCTTACGACTTGCTGCTGACAGGTGGCGGAAGATCGTTGGCCGAGGCAGTCCTGTACGGCATTGCGTCCGGCTTCATGCTGATTTTCCGGTAATTCGAATCTTAAACTGTTTCAAGAAGGAGCATCAAGAATGAAATCACTAATGTTCAGCGCAGTTGCGATCCTTGCGTCCGTCGGAGCTTTCGCCGATGCGACCATCGAGCGTGTCCTCATCCGCCAGCAGTGGCCGTGGAACGAGAAGGTGGCGATAGACTTCGTCCTTACAAACGTCACGGCCCTGACGCAGGTGGATTGTGACGTATATTTCGGCGGGACCAGGGTGGAACTGCCAGACGGGGCACTCTCCGGAGACGTCTACGAGTTGACGAGCGATGGCGCATACCGCATCATGTTCGACCCCTCGTATATTCCTGGTTTTCCAGCGAACGGGGGTATGGTGAGGTTTGTTCTTACGCCTTCTGTCATGTCGAACGACAGCCGCTACCGTGAAGTGCTCTACAAGATCTTCGATCTTGAAAACGCGACCGTTACCGATGTGACGCGCGGTGCGTTGCTGAACGGACAGTACGGTAGCATAGAGACGGACTATTCCAAGATAGGCGAGGGTTATCAGTCGCCT
>Ga0310696_10007005_pt1 | contig 13308 bp, 13 predicted proteins | sample AusTroGonzalo_MG_4_FD_203885 | JGI IMG/M metagenome (GOLD analysis project Ga0310696, IMG submission 203885) | Bovine rumen microbial communities from tropical cattle in Woodstock, Queensland, Australia - Gonzalo_02 (v2) (version 2) | ecosystem: Host-associated > Mammals > Digestive system >... | reverse complement strand
CGTGACCTGGCGTTCGGAAACAGGCTGGTCGCCCAGAAAAGTCCTGCCCCTGCCGGGTTTTGAGGGCAACTATCGTACAAGCTGCACGCAAATCGCCTTCGTGGAGAACAACGAGGTGCTCATCCCCATCTATCTGGAGCATGGCAGAACAAAATTCGAGGGCTTCGACAGTCCGCGCTACTGTGCCGTGGTGGGACGCTATCGCCAAGTAGGCGAGACACTGGAGTTCATCTCCAGAAGCGATTTTATTGATATACCGACAGGGCGTGGTGCCTTGGAACCTTCCATCATCCGCCTGCCGGACGGCAATTATGCCCTGACCATTCGCGCGGAGGACGGTCACGGTTATGTCTGCCTCTCCCCAAACGGAACGACTTGGCTCGAGAAAGTTGCCTGGCATTGGGAGAACGGAAATCCCCTGACCATGTCTAGCACCCAGCAGCATTGGCTGCGAGTCGGCCACAAGACATACTTGGTCTACACGCGTGATGACGGCAGCAATACGAAAATCTTCCGCTTCCGGGCGCCCTTGTACATGGCTGAGGCCATACCCTCGCAAGGGATTCTGCTAGCTAAGACGGAACAAGTCGTTTTGCCTCGCCAGCAGGTGGACGGCAAGGAAGTCTGGTACGGCAATTTTCATTGCACGCAGCTGACAGACATTACGGGATTGATTATCGACTGCACAGGCGGTACCAGGTTGTACAAGGTCAAGGCCGCCGTGGCCGTGCCGTAAACTACCAGGCTGGCTTGCCGGTGGCCAGCATGCTGTCAATATCTTTGAAAGCATTTTCCAGGGTTTCCGTGTGGTATCCCCAATAGTTATCGAAAATCCACTGGACTAGGTTATGCTCGCTCCATTCCTGGAACACTTTGTCGCCAGTAGTGTTCTTGTAGGCGGAATAACGTTCCAGCAGATAAATGAAGAACTCCATTTCTGGGCTGAGACGGGACTGTTGCGGAAAATATTGCTCTTTTGTCATGCTTCGCCTCTGATATAGACAGAATTACGTGGATTGCCTGTAATTTGCTCACATTCCCATATTGCCAGGATGGCGTAATTCGGATATTCCCACATGGCCAATTCCGGGTCACAAAGCATCTTGTATGTCTCGGAATTCAGGAAACGCTTGAGTGCCTCGAAGGGTTCTAGGCCATAACGGCAACAGAGTTCACTTGTAACATATTTTTCGACAAAATAAAGGTAAAAAGGGTAAAATTTATTCAAGTCTCTAACCATGAATAACCTCTTTGAATTTTAGCAAAGATAAGGCAGGGGGTGTTCGGAAGGTGTATTGGCCCGCAAGACGTTGCGGCAACAATTCTGCGATGGCGGTCTCTTTCGTTAAAACACCTCCCATAAAAAGGTCAAATGTCAGAATAGTCTGGTCATTGGCGATGGGACCAATGACAATGTCATAGTCATTGGGAAAATTAGCAACTGTGCGGTTGCCGATGACAAAGTCAAACCAGCGTTCATCCGGTGTGTCAAACTGTAGAACCTGTAATTCAGTTGGCAAGGGTATATCGACTTCAAAAACTGAGATGGAAGGAGTGCCCTCTTGATGACGTTTTACTGTTCGGTTTGCCCAGCGCCGTGCCTGCTCCAAAGCACTCGTCAAATAAAAACCTGAACCGAAATCCATAGGCCTCGAGGGAGTTAGAAGACGAGGTTCTGTAACTACAATGTTGCTACCATGGTATAACAGCATATTTTTCTCCTGGGAATATCTTTTACTATAGTCCAGTTTTCCTTGGCAATCAAGTGAAAAACCAATTTATTGTTTCCGACAAAGGTGCACCTGGCGCGGTAAGGGCAGGTCAATCTCCATGACCATGTTTTTTAATCCAGCAGATGTGCGATTTTGGCGGGGAAGTCGCGGTAGTCGTCAATGCAGATGAAGGCGTAGTCTGATTTGTAGACGGACTCGTCGTTGCCGCCGTGGCCGTAGTCGTCGCCGCAATAGGCGAGTTCTTCGTGGAACAGTCCGTTGTCCTGGCAGTAGAGGTCCAGGGCATAGCGTTTGTCGTATGGTTTTGGCGCAAAGTCGAAGGACGAAGAGCCTCCGATGAAGACGACATAATCGCTGAAGACCTGCTCGACATCGGACAGAAAACTGCGCCTTTTTTCGCGTGTGGGGTCGAAGGCGAGTTTGTCTTCCTGCCTGGCTTTCGTGCCCAGCAGTGGGAAGGTTACGCAACCGGAAGGATGAAACTCAACGCTTTCGCCGGCGTAGGAAGTGAAGCCGTATTTTGCCCTCAGCGAGGCAATGCGTGCCGTAACGCTTTCGCGGTCGCAGGGCAGGTGCAAGTCCCGGACGATCTGAATTTCTTTGCTCTGGCTGTCGTAGATGCCGTACTGAAGACCGTAGTTGCCGATGATGTCTATCGGAAACATCTCCATTTGGTGAAAAATGCGCATGACCTGCCCCGCGCCAACCATCAGCAGACGATATTTCTGCGCGAGTTTCTCCAAGGCAAGCCGATTGGCAGGACAAAGCGGTGTCTTGTGCTGCGTAAGAGTGCCGTCGAGGTCAAAGGCAATGGTTTTCAGCATGACTGTAGTTCCTTAAAAACTGGAGGGGCGAAATTATCCGACAGCCTTTGCCGTCAAGGTAATATTGCCATCTTACCTTTCTTGCCTCTTCTTGCAGGGGATTTTCCCCAGGGCAAGGATGGCCAGATTGGCTAGAAAAGCGAGAATCACCAGCATGTTGCCGAGCGGACCTCCTAGCGTTTTGCCGACCAAGGCGAGGAGCCCGCCAGCCAGAATGGCCGACAGGACAAAGCCCCGTCGGCTGGCTAGGCCGAGAAGTCCCCAGAGGACAGGCACGACAAACGCCCCGGCATAGACGCCGAGGGCAAATAGCAGCACGGTCAGGATGGAATGGAAACACAGGGCGATGACGATGGCCAGTACGCCGATGGCGGCTGTGCAGATTCTCGTGATGGCTATGCTTTCGCGGGAATTCATCTGCTCATGGAAGAATTGCGACAGCAGCCCGCCGGCAGTGAACAACGTGGTGTCGGCGGAAGACATGATGGCGGAGAGCATGGCAAAATACAGGAGCGTTGTCACCGCTGGAGGAAATTCGTTTGTGGCGATGGTGAAGAGATCTGCAGCATGTATGCGTGCGCCGTAGATGCCCGTGAAGGCAAGCAGGAAGGCCAGGGGAATCAGAGTCAGGGCAGTCGCCAGGACGGCTTTTTGGGCGGTTGCCTTGTCTTTGGCGCAGAAAAGGCGGGAATAGATGTCGGGGCCGACGAGATATGTCGTGGAGTAGGAGAAGATCATTCCCAGTAAATCGAAGGCGTTGAACGATGGTGAGAGCATCGGCGCGGCCTTCAGAGATGGCGACCGCAGGAAAAGGGCGACAGCCAAGGGGACAATCCCCAGAAAGATTAGCAGGCACTGGAGCAGGTCGGTCCGAATGATGGAGAATTGCCCGCCGACAGTAGTGTAGAAAGTCAGCGTGAGCCCGATGACAATACATGCCAGACTGTACGGTATGCCGAACATTCCGGCAGTGATTTTCGCCGCACCGATGAGTTGTGCGCCGATGACACCCAGCCAGGCGACCGCAATCACGGCGCCGGACATCTTGCGGACGGTGTTGCCGTAGAAAGAACCGAGCAGCATGGATAGGTTGTAGCCTCGGAAAAGGGCGACGAACTTGACTAGTGGAAGCAGAGCCAGCAGGCCGATGGCTCCGCAGACCATCAGCCAGGCGCCGGCCCAGCCTTTCTCATAGCCTAGATCGATGCTGCCCAGGATGGCCGAACTGCCCAGAATCGTGGCCAGCAACGAGCCTGTCAGATGAAGAACGCCAGTGTGTCGGCCAGCGACATAGTAGTCATCGGCGGTTTTTATGCGTCTCGCGCACAGGCAACCGATGACCAAGACCAGGGCAAGATAGGAAAAGAATAAGATTACATTCATGGCGAGGAAAGGCCGGGCGTTACGTCCGGCCATAAACTTTGTAGGTCTGGACTAGTTTCTAGAAAATCTAGCCCGTCTAGCCCAACTAGCACCTCTAGCCAATGTCAATACGACGTGAAATTAACAATGAAAGTCTTGTCATCGCAGTTGAAAATCACGCGTGTGGAACCAGGACGCAGGGCCTTGATTTCGATTTCTGCCGCATCGTGGCGCTCAAAAAACACGCGAACATGGTCATGGTCGAGCTTGACGCGGCAGATATTGGGGTCGTAGCTGACAATCTGCCAGGATATGCCTTTTTTGCGTTTTTCTTCCAGGTTAAATTCGATTTCCTTGCCAGAGCGCAGAGAGACTTCGTAAACTTCCTCTTCTCCCAAAGACTTGTATTCGAGGAAACTGTCATTCTGCAAGGGCTTGCCATGATGATGCGGTCTGTGAGGCGGCGGTGGTTGCCTGTGTCCATGCTCTGGAGGAGGAGCTTGTATCGTTCCCGGCGGCGGGGGAGGTGCCTGCACCGTGTTCGGCGGGGAAGGCAGCTGGTTTGGGGGGATTTTGGCGTAGGAGACTTCGGCCTCCACGTCGCGGAACAGGGCTGTCGAGCCGGCCTCGGCGGTCAGGCGGATCTTGATGTTTTTCGCCTGCGGCGGCAGAGGGAAAAGGCGTTTGACCTTCTGTTCATGCCGGGTCAGGGTGATGGGCTGGGAATCGGAGGCGACCAGAACCCTGCCGGAGATGTCGTATGCCTCGTATCCGGCGGAGGCTGCGCCGGTACCAGATATTTTCAACTCCAGCTTGAGCAGATTGCCCGGCAGGCTGTGCATGTCGGAAAGCACGGACTGCGAATGCTGCGGATTGGCCTGCAATTCGAGCATGAAGTCGTCGTCTCCATGGCGAGGCAGTATCCGCGCCTGCCCGCCGTCTGCGGTCAAAGTCCAGCCTGTAGCGGGGGAGTAGCCAGTAGGTGTTCCATAGAACTCGCCGTTGATGGGCAGGTCAAAGTCGTGGTCGGCGAAGAGGGGGATTGCGACGGCGATGGCCATCGTCATGGTCAAAAAAAGCGTTTTGGATTTCATGAATTTCCTCGGCTGTTTTTGGGTTAGGTTGGCAGGGGAAAGCGGACATTCTCTTACTATATGCCGTCTTGAATAGATTTCCAGAAATGCGAAAAGAAGTAGGGATGGACATGTCAAAAATTGTCAAACGCCAGGGCGGGTCAAAAGCCCGCGGGACGTGCGACGTGCGACGTGCGACGTGCGACGTGCGACGTGCGACGTGCGACGTGCGACGTGCGACGTGCGACAAGAAGAACCGCCGATCAGCAAAAGCAACAATTTGTCAGAACACGGACAGCACTAACGACACTCTTGTGGAAAAGAGCGTAGTGAAATTGGAGATTTTCAAGATGATTGACAAAAATGCATATTTTTTTCGGGGGGGGTAAACTAAGGGTGGTTCATTGTCAGATAATTTGTTGTATGTGATTATATAATATCTGCATTACAAACCAGTTAATAGATGATTGCATATTGTGTCTAAAAGGCGTGTTTGGAGCGAAAAAAGTGAGATGAGCGGTCATTATATTTGAAAATCTTGAAAATCTGGAAATCATGACTTGCGACATTGCTTTTTTGGTGTATATTATTAATTTTGGTTTTTATTACTTGCCTTTTTTTCACATATCCACAAACTTCAAGCAAAACAAGGGAGAACAAGCGATGTTCAAGGCAAAATTGGCGCACACTGTCCTGGTGATGGCGATGCTGGGGTGGAGCGGTCTGTCTTTGGGGGAGGGCCAAGTGCCCTCGCAATTAAGTGGCTGGGGAATCAAGATTGTTTCCGAACACCCAAGCGATCCTCATAGTAGACCCCAAGGGGGTTCCCATTCACATGTCATACGTGATGACCTGTCCAGCAACGCGTCGCTCCAGAACGCCACCTACATTTCGCTGGGCTATGCAGAACGTGCCGTGCTGAAGCAGCTTTCCGACAGACGCGACTTCGCCAGCCAGGGAGCCGAATCGTCTCTGGGGCTGACCCCTTGGGTTGCGCCGTACTACTATCACACTCGCCGCAATGATATGGGCGAAGACGGCAGCGTAGTCAAGAACGATGCCGGCGGCTCGTCCTTCGGGCTTGACTGGGCTTTCGGCGACCTGCTGGTCGGCGGTGCTTTCGACAAAGGCTACAGCAAGACCAAGTATACCCACGACAGCCTCGAATTCAAGGATGAGGGCGATTTCTACAGCTTCATGGGCTATGCCGACTGGGAGCGCGACCGTCTGCGCATCTATGGTGCCCTGGGGTTCGCCTACGATTCGCACGACATGAAGTACAAGGAAGGCGGTCGTCTCTTCGACAAGGACGATGCCGATTCCTACGCTATCTCCTCGGCCCTGATTTGCGAGTACAAGCTGATTGACCAGGCTGTCTACGTGAAGCCCTACGCCGGCATCCGCCATGCGTACATCAATTCCGATTCCTACAAGATCGGCAATGTCCACTACAACCCAGACCACCAGAACATCTATCGATTCCCCATCGGTTTGAAGGTCGGACATGACTTCAACTTCTCTGGCCTCCTCGTCCGTCCGCTCTTCAATATCGGCATGGAACCCGTGCGTGGCAACACCAAGTCCAAGACCTCCGTCCGTTCCGTCGGCACCAAGGAGACCTCCAAGGCCAAGATGTGCGACGATTTCTACTGGAATGCCTCCGCCGGTGTCACTTGTAACTTCTATGGCATCTCCTGCACCCTGGCCTACGAGTTCCAGGGATCCGGCCATGACAACGAGCATGGCGTGTCCTTCAGCTACAACTGGCGGTTCTAATCAACCGGGCTTGCGAGGTCAGCCCTAGAATCTCTAGCACCAACTTGGAGAGTGACAAAATGAAAATAATCTGCGGATTCTTGAGTTTGCTGCTGCTGCTGTGCGCGGCGGTTTTTGCGCAGGAGGCGGCCAAGCCTGCCATGAAGGTGGCGGTGATGGACTTTGTCACGGCCGATACCATCGGTCTGAAAATCCTGGAACGTTTGCCGGCTGCTCCCGCGCCCCAGGTTATGCCCTCCGACGGCGCCAATGCCACGGTCAATGTGCTGTTCGGGATTGGCAAACTGCTGGATGGTGTTACAACCGAATCGCCCGCCGACAGCAAATGGCAGGCGCAGCGCGAACTGTTCCTGGAGGCCGTCAAGGGCAAGGGGCGTCCCGCCATTATGGGGGCTGAGTACCTGGCCGCGTTCCTGGGCAAGCATCCCGAAACCTTCGGGATTGTCGATGCCATGGTCATCAAGGGCGCGATGGCGAAATTGCAGAAAGAGGATGACTTCCCGCGGAATTTCCTGCAGAAAGTGGCGAAGGAGACCGGCGCGACCCATCTGATTTGCGGCACGATTGCCGACATCCGCTCCAAGGAAAACTCCTTCAAAGGCTATGGAGTCGAGACGAAGACCACGCTTTTCCAGCTTGACGTCATCATCAAGGTCATCGACCTGCAGGCGCAGCATACCGTCTTCACCAATGTCTACACCGGCAGCTACAAGGAGCAGCGCCCCATCAGCGTCGAGCAGTTCGACAACAACATCTACCAGAGCCTGATGACCGTCGCCCTTGAGCAGGCTGCGGAGGAACTCTGCGAAGTCTGCCAGCCGGGCAATCCCGAGGGCATCTTCAAGAAACAGGCCGAAGAATAGCCGTTTGCAGGAAGGAGAAACACGATGAAGAAGATAACGAATGTTTTGCTAATGACCTGCCTGCTGGCGGCTGGTGTCTGTTCGGCTATCGACCGTCTGGCCATTGCCGAACCCACTGTGCGCGCGGGAATGGAAAAAGAAGAAGGACTCATGCTGTGGGGCATCCTTGAGGACGAGGTTGCCGCCAAGGCGCAGGGCAAGTTTGAACTCGTCAGCCGCGCCGCTTTGCAGCAGATGATGACCGAAATAGGGTTGACCACCAGTTCCGATCTCGTGAACCTCAACTCCACCCAGAAGGCGAAACTCGGACGCCTGGAGACGGTCAAATACCTGCTGATTTCCGAAATCGGCAAATTTGGGACGAAGGTCAACTGCACAATGCGCATCCTTGATGCCTCGACCGGCATCATAGACCCCATGCGCACAGTCAACCTGCGCTGCAAGAACCTCGACGAACTGGGCGACCAGATGGAATGGGCTGTTGGAAAACTCCTGTCCGACAAGAAGGAGTTTGATCGCGTCGCCCTGCTGAAGCCGGCGATAACCGCCGCCAACGCGCCGGCTTTCCTGCCTGGCGAATTTGCGACCATTTTCGAGAGCAGCCTGCTGGCCAGCGGAGTGCCTCTGCAAAACCTGACCAGCGTTGACAAGATTCTGGCCCAGAACGGTCTGAACTCCCTGAACGAGGCGCAACCGAAAGACTATGTTCATATCGGGCGTCTGCTGGAAGTTAAGAAACTGCTCTGCCCTGCAATCAACCGCTTCGAGATTACCGCGACACCTTTCTATGTCGCTGAGACAGGCGCAAAAGGGACGATTTACACCGGCTCCATGTCCGGCAACGTCAAGGTCATAAACACTGCCGACGGGGAAGTTCAGGTCGTGCAGCCTTTCGACCTGAAGATGGATTTCCGCCAGCTGCCGCCGCAACTGACGCAGACTTGGACAGTCGAGGATTACGGCAAGCAGATGATTCGCACCCTGCTGGCCGAGCGGATTCTGCCGGAACTTTTCCAGAAACTCGAGGCCGCCAAGAAGGATTAAGCTGGGCTTTTTCCCAGACCGATGCGTTTGGCAGTCAGACATTTTGCACTTGTAGCCTTGCTGGCGTTGCTGGCTGGATGCTCCACTATTGTGACCTCCGAAAAGCAGAAGCGCCCGATGATGGAGCAGTTTATCGGCGGCCAGGCGGAGTCTGCCTTGCAGCTGGCGCAGAAGAAGCATGACAGCACGGAAGGCAAAGGCGACGAACTCGTCTGGCTGCTGGAGTGCGGTAGCCTCCAGTTCTACCTGGGCGACTACAAGGGGGCGCTCGCCTCGTTCCGGCGCTGCGAGGCGCTGATCGAGGAATATGACGAGCGTGCCCTGGTCAGTCTCCAGGATACGGGGAACGAGGCGCTTACCGTCCTCTCCAACGACAATGCGCTGCCCTATCGCGGTTGGTGCCGCGACCGGGTTGCCCTGGGCATTTACAAGTCCCTGGCCTACTTGGGCCTGAACAACGAGCAGGGGTTCCGGGCGCAGGTCAAGCGTATGCGCGGCGAACATCAGAAGATTCTGGAAGACTACCAGAAATTCTTCGAGGCCGAGCAGGCTCGTCTGGAGGAAGCCAAGTCTAAAAACGAGGAAGTCGCCAAGAAGGCCTACAGCAAGGACTATCTGAACGACCCTCGCAACCAGGCTTTTTTGCAGGACATGGCCGCGACCGAAGAAGTCGCCCATCGAGGCTATGGCAATTTCCTCAATCCCGCATCACTCTTTTTGTCAGCACTTTCCCTGCTGCGGGACGGCGAGTGGGACAATGCCCGCATCGAGTTTTCCCATCTCTACCAGGCAATGCCTGCCAACGCCACTGTCAAACAGTACTACGTGACGGCACTGCGGAATAGCAGGCGCGACATCCCCGCCGCCCTGAAGGGCGTCAAGCCCTTTGACTTTCCGCTTGATCGCGACTGCGTGTATGTGCTTTTTGCGCATGACCTGACCGCCTCGTTTGAGCAGCGTCTCATCTATTTTCCGCTGATGTTTGCCTGGCCTGTGTGCGTCTTCCATCCCGCGATGCTCAATTCCCTGACCGTCGAAGGCGGCGGACATTCCTGCACCGCCGTGCCTCTCGCCGACATGGACGGCATCCTGGCCCAGGAATTTTCGCGGCGCATGCCAGCACGCCTGACAAGAACCCTGATTAGTGCGCTCATCAAAGAAGCCGGATACATCGCGACGATGGCGGCCCTGGATCGTTCAGACAATGGCGGCAGCAGCAAGGCCGTGCTCAAATTGAGTACGGCGGTGGCCTGGAAGACATACCAGGCCATGTTCAACACCGCCGACACGCGCGGCTGGTTTCTGTTGCCGAAGGAGATTTGTCTGGCGCAGCTGCCAATGCCTTCCAGCCGAAAGTTGACCCTGCGGGGGCTTCCCTCGGAGAATCAGATTGAACTGCCGGAAAACTGCGGCTCGGCCATTGTCTACGTCAATGCGATGACCCCCGCCAAAATCCAGTGCCAAGTCTTTCCCTTGCCTAACCACTAGTCACTACCAACTAACCACTTTTTCTTTTTTTGAACCATCTGAATAGGCACTTTTTTCACCATTCCAAATAGCCAATCAACCCTAGGAGCCTAAACATGAGAAAGAATCTGCTGTACCTCTTGGCGGCGTCAGTGCTTGTGCTGGCGGGCTGCGCTTCCACGACGACCATTTACGACCCTGCGGCGGGAAACACGGGGATTCGCAATACCCACACCGTCTCCGCCGAGGAACTGAAGATTTTCGCCAATGATGCCGTGTATGACGCGATGAACAGCCCCCGCTTCAAGGATTTCCTCGCCAAGTACAAGGTGGAGATGAACGACGCCAATGCGCGTCCTGTCCTCAAACTCACCCAGGCCATCAATGACACTGACGACCCCGACCTCAACCTTGGCCAGATGACCGACCTGCTGAACGAGGCCCTGCTCAATTCCAACATCGTGGACGTGACTATGGCGGAAGGCGCTGACCGCTCGGCTTCCATAGGCGGTTCCCGCGACCTCGCCTACGACGCGAATTTCGACCAGAGCACCGTTGCCAAGACCGGCACCCTCAAGGCTGCCCGGCTGGTGATGCGCCCCAAAGTCATCTCCAATGTGACCCGCGAGGGCTCCACCCGCAATGTCATCCGCACCTTCAAAGTCGAGATGGCCGACATCGCGACGGGCATGGTGATTTGGAGTTTCACCAGGCAGCAGGGCTTCATCAAGACACGTGCTGCCGTGGGAATGTAAGTAACTGAAAAGGAAAGAGGAAACACTTATGAAGAATATCATTCCGCTGGTAGTGGCAGTCATTCTCGGTCTGGTCGCGGTGTTTGCCGTGAGCAGGACCCTGGCTGGCAAGGATGAGAACAACGAGCAGATGGTCGAAGTCGTGGCGGCTACCAGGATGCTGGATGTCGGCGAATCTCTTTCTGAAGGGTTCGTCTATGCCCGTTCCGTGGCCGTGTCCTCGCTCCCGAAACAGCATGTCAAATGGAACAACCGCAACATGATTCTGGGTCAGAAGCTGGTCCATTCCGTGGCCAAAGGCGACTATGTGCTGCTGTCTGATGTCGGCGGCGTTACCTTGAGCAAGGGCAATATCATTGGCGACGGCGAATGGGGCGTGCCCGTGAGCTTTGCCGACAGCACCCTTGTCAAGATGCTTCAGCCCGGCGATGAAATCGCCATCATCGGCACCTACCACTTGCAGCAGACTGTCAAGAAAGGCAAGGACGTGGATGCCGGCAGCGACGTTATCCAGAAGACGGTCACGACCGTCATCTTCCCCCGCGTGCGTATTCTTGAGTTGACTGGCAGCGGCGTACTGCTGTCCCTGCCGCCGCAGCAGGCTCTGGCCTTGACGGCCATCCAGCAGCAGGCCGACTTGTTCCCGCTGCTCCGCAAGACGAACGACACCAAGGCCATGAACCGCAAGGACGGCGGCATCTACGAGGACCGCACCTTGACGGAGCTGGCCGAGGGCCTGAACCACATCGAAATTCCCGCTGTTCCTACAGAAATCAAAGAATAACCCCCTAAAATTCAAAGAGGTACAACATGAAAATGCGGAACGTCTTTCTTACCCTGTTGTTCAGTCTGGTGGCCGTGTTTGCGGCGGAACAGGAAAAGTTCAGTCTGACTGTCGGCGCCATCAAGATGCTTGACCTGCCTTTCGCGATGGAATCCTATCGTCTCAGTTCCAAGGGCAAGGTCACGGTCGAGGAAGTCAACAAGCAGCAGCTGCGCGTCATCGGCGTGGCTATCGGCGAGTGCAATCTGACGGTCAACGGCGCTGGCGTCAGCATCGACTACAGCATTTCCGTCAAGGGCAACATCAACAACGTCCTGAAGCGCCTGCGCACGGACCTCGAGAATCTCCCCGAACTCGACATCTCCGTCAATCAGGACTACATCGTCATCAAGGGCACGGTCAGCAATCCGAGCAACTGGGCTCACCTGAAGAAAGTTCTTGGCCTGTACGGCGACAATGTCCACAACTTCGCCAAATTCGAGGCGTCCGCCGAGACCCTGATGAACCTGAAGAACATGCTCATCAAGGAAGGCTTCACCTTCACTGAGCCCGGCGCCCAGCCCCAACTCGGCGAACTCGATATGAAGAAAAACGGCGACGTCATCGTCTTCAGCGGCGAGATGTGCAGCCAGGACTCCATCGCCAAAGTCCAGCAGGTCCTCGGCACCCAGACCTGGCTTGACATGAGCGGCAACAACCCAGCCCCAGACAGCGGCAAAACCCGCTGCATCCTGAACCTGAGCGTCGTCCAGACCTTGCTGGACGTGGAAGTCGTCTATGTCGCGGTGAACGAGTCCGACGGCGAGAACATCGGCGCCGGCGCGCCTGAATTTAATATGAGCATCGGCTGGATTTATGACGCACTAGCTGGACGCAAGGGAAGCAATTCCTTTACCTTCGGAGCAGATATGTCGAAAACCGTCACGTTCTTGGCCCAGAACGGCATCACCCGCTCCTACAGCGCCGGCCATATCAGCTTCGCCAATCACGACGACAAGGGTGGCTCCCTCCACACCGGCGGAACCCTCTCCGTAAAGGTTTCCGGCTCCGAGAACGGCAGCCTGCAGGACATCGACTACGGCCTGACCATGAACATCAAGGGAGGCCTGATCTCCCCCAACAGGGTCAAGCTTGACCTCGACCTCACCAATACCGGCTCCATCAACGCTGGCAGTGACATGATTGACCGCTCCACCGACTCCACCAAGCAGGTTGTCTATTGCGACCTGAACAAGACCCTCGTCCTTGCCGGCAGCAAGAAGATTACCCAGGGACTCAGCAATTCCGGTCTGCCCGGACTCCGCAATTTCCCTGTCCTGAAATGGTTCGTCGCCCAGGAAGGCGGCAGCAAGAGCGACACCCGCCTCGTCATTCTCGTCTGCCCGCGTCTGGCTGGACAGAACACGGATGTTGAAATCGAGGTCCCACTGGAAGCCGACAGCGCCGACGTATACAAGACCGGCACGAGCGACCTGAAAGAGAAGAAGGAAGCAGAAGACGCCGCCAAGCCTTGGTACAAGCGCTGGTTTGGTAAATAAGGTTTTGCGCGGGGCGGAGCCCGCGCATCTCCATGCCCTTTAACGCGCATCTCCGCGCTTTTACGCAGAAAACGTGAACAGGAGAACAC
>Ga0310696_10007004_pt1 | contig 13309 bp, 11 predicted proteins | sample AusTroGonzalo_MG_4_FD_203885 | JGI IMG/M metagenome (GOLD analysis project Ga0310696, IMG submission 203885) | Bovine rumen microbial communities from tropical cattle in Woodstock, Queensland, Australia - Gonzalo_02 (v2) (version 2) | ecosystem: Host-associated > Mammals > Digestive system >... | reverse complement strand
AGACTCTCGCGACGGCTTTCATAAAGTCTTCGTTTTCTTTTGTTTTGATCTTTATTTTCTCCGTCGAGTATATCGACATGAACGCCTGCGCCGACGAGTCTTTTACGGTGACCTGATACGAATTTGTCTCCTCGTCGCCGTCGACGATCTTCTTCGCCGTCACTTTGTCTTTTTCAACGGCCTCGCCGAGCTGCTGGTCGAACACTTTGGAGAAAAACGCTTCAACGTCGTCTTGCGTCTCGAAATCGCCCGTGTCGATCAGCGCATTTACGACGAGATCGAAATACGCTTGCCATCTCGTGTTGTTTTCGTCGAGATACTGTTTTGCCTTTTCGTATGTGATGTCTTCTTCGCCGCACTGAATGAGATCGGAGATCGTGCTGCCGAGCAGCGTGATCATCGAATAGTATGACGCGGCGACGCGGTTTTTGATGAGAAATTCTTTTATCTTTCCCTCGGGCAAGCGGTCGATGACGACGCTCATGTCTTCGATATACCACTTGTCGTCGGGGAGGAGGTCGCTGCCGAAGAAGATGCTGATGCACGACGGATAAACGTCGAACAGCCCCGTCTCTTCGTCGGGGCGGACGATTTTGCCGCTCTGGTCTCTCGTGCCGCCGAGGGATGCGTGCATTATCGTCGTCGACGTGCAATATGCGTAATACGCGTCGCTGTTTTCTTCCATGTCGGAAAGTTTTGAAAGTATCCTCAAAGCGCACGCCGTGTAAGCGTTTTCAAGGTTTTCGATCTGGCGGTTTTCAAGATTATCGCTCTCCGACTGCGGGAAACTGAGCGCGCCGACAAGGTTGCCGAGGTCGAACAGCGACCGTTCGCCGTAGCAGTAGTCGATCGAGTTTTTGAGCGAGTATATCTCGTCGTAGAAATTGTACCGCCCGTTCTTTTCGCCGACGTTTTTCGCCTCGCTGATGAGTATATCCTCAAGCTCCAGAAGGTCGTCGAGCAGCGCGTCGGCAAACGCTCCCATCCTGACGGCCGCGATCGTTACCTCTTTCGGCTTTTTCTGTTCGGTGACGTAATAATCCATAGTGGAATCGATGACCGTTTTCGCCCGATCGTACGCGCTCATCGACATGTCTTCCGCCATGGCGTTGAGATATGGCGTATATTCGAGGCTGTGAGCCGGCAGTGTCTCGGCGGAGCCGAGGAAATACTCACCGAACTCTTCAAATGACAGAATGATCTCAAGGTTTGCCATGAGGCACGCGTCGAACGCGATGATGTCGAATTTGTTGCCGTCGGTGATGAAATCGCTTTCCTCAAACGCGCGTATTAAGCCCGGGAATGAAATCAACGAGCCGTCTTTTTCGTCCTGTCCGAACCCGAGAGACGGACCGCCGCCGTGATCCCAAAAGAAAATATCGTATGAGTCAGCGGGGTAGTTTTTGTAGCAGTAGTCGATGAACTCGGTCAGCGTCTCGGGCCGTGCTATAGAGTCATCGCCCGTTTTCGGCAGTCCCTTTTCTTCGAGAAGGATCATTTTGCCGTGTGACGTCGAGCTCGTCTTCCCCTCGAGTTTCCATATCTGATTGTAATCGGGATCGATCGCGTCGGCGCCCGACAGGTATTCCGATTCGGTGTGCCATTCTTTCGAGCCGCCCGTGATCATGATGAGATTTACGTCGTCGTTTTTGTTTGACGCGAGAATGTTTATGATGCTGCTTGTCGCGTAAGCGCTGTCCGTTTCGAGATTTGAGCCGACAAAATAAAACATGACGGTGCGCGTCTGCACATCGCCTGCTTTGATATTTACGGAAAAAAACGAAACGGCGCCGAGGACGAACAGCGCCGCAAGGAATATAACGAGACTTCTCTTTATAATGTTTTTCATAAATAATACTCCGGATGTATTATAATCATTCACTTATATCTCTCGGCGTGGCATTTCGAGCAATATTCGAAATTGCCGCCGGGGCTTTTCACCCATTCGTGTGTTCCGCCGTCAATGCACGCGGCAGCGTTTGCGCTCCCGTCCGGGAACCAATAGCTGTACGCATTTCCCGTGCCGCCCGTCACGACGTCGAGATCGTCGTCCGACAGGAGCATCTCCGCCCGATTTTTGTCGGGCACGGCGTCACGCGGTCCTTTGTCTTTTTTTATGTTTATCAGCATTTTCAAACGCCTTTCACTGAAATTCCCAGATCGATGGTCGCGACGAAAAAACATCGGCTCTTACGTCTGACGCACCGCGATATTTACGGAATGATCGATCCGTTATATTAGTTTTGCAGTTTTTCCCGGTTTCGACGTGCCCTCGTCTTTGGGGTTCTTGCCCTCTTTTCCGCCGTACTTGATCGTATCGAAATAATGCTCGATATCATTCTTGCCGTTGAAATTGACGAGGTTCAGTCCGAATCCGCCCGCAACGCCCTCGACGTCTTCGTCGTCGAGCGCCTGCACGCCGTCAAGCTCCGAAATATCGGGAGACGGGCTCGCAGGCTTTAATTCTTTTTTCTTTTTGCCTTCCATCAGATGACCTCCGAAATAATAATGGAGAATGAAGACGGTCCTACCCGACAAGAGGCACTGCCGCGTTTGATCGCAGTGCCGTCCTGTCAAGAGTCGCTGTTGTCACGCGATACCGTATGTAGATCCATCTTCCTTTGCAGCAGATACCGAAAATTATTTCTTGTCGTTAAGGTTAAAGGCTTTCTTGTCTGTGCTGTCTACGCCCTTGTTGATGTTGTCAAAGCCCTTATTGATGTTGTCGAAGCCCTTGTTTGTGTAATCCGCGATGCCCTTCGAGCCGTATCCGCCGTTGTAAAGGCCGATGCCGCCTCTGTCGCCGTCGATCGTTACTTCTTCAAACTGTCTCGCTCCGCCCGCAACATTGTCGAGTTCTTCGTCGTTGAGTTCAGCTACCTTCGTGTTGTTGACTTTCTTTGTCTTCTCGTTCTCTTTCATGGTTTTTTCTCCTTTTTAAAAATGAATTTATTTTTATTTTTTTATTCACTACTTACGTGTCACAAAACCTTTGCTTTCGTGATGGCTCCATCATACCACAACGTTTCGTATTTGTCAGCAATTATTTCGTAACTTGTATGTTTTCACTACGCAACTTGCACATTTTTCCTCTTGACAGGGGGGTTTACTGCTTTGCGTCGCCGCTTTTCCGATCGATATCGAGGCGCTGTCTTTCGACGAGCTCGGCGAAGAAGCCGCCCTTTGCGATAAGCTCTTCATACGAGCCGTCTTCAACGATCTTGCCGTGGTCAAGGACGATGATCCTGTCGCACTGGCGGATGGTCGAAAGACGGTGCGCGATGACGATACGCGTGCATTTCATGCGGTCGAGCGCTTCGGAGACCTGCTTTTGCGTGATGTTGTCGAGCGCGCTCGTCGCCTCGTCGAACATCAGTATCTTCGGCTTCGGCGCGACGGCGCGGGCGATGAGGAGCCTCTGGCGCTGGCCGCCCGAGATGCCGCCCTGACCTTCGGAAATGATCGTGTGCATACCCATCGGCATGAGGCGGATATCGTCCGCCATGCCGGCGATCTCGGCCGCCTCCCACGCGTCGTCGAGCGTGAGCCACGGCGCGGAGATGGTGATATTGGAGAAGATATCGCCCGTGAACATCTTGCCGTTCTGCATGACGGCGCCTATCTTGCGGCGCAGGGATTTTAAGTCTATCTTGTCGAGGTCGCGCCCGTCGTAGTAGACGGCGCCTTTCTGCGGCTTCTCGAATCCGAGCATGATGCGCATGAGTGTCGATTTGCCGCACCCCGTCTTGCCGACGATGGCGACGTACTGCCCGGGACGGATCTTCAGCGAAAGGTCGTCGAGGACGGGCGGCATGCTTTCGGTATAGCGGAACGTGACATTGTTCAGCTCGATCGCGCCGGAAAGGCGGGTGATGACGAGCTTGTCTTCCGAAACTTCGGGCTCGGCTTCCATGATCGGCTTCGCCATTTCGAGTATCGGTTTTATCGCCGCGATGCCCGCCGCGACGCCCGTCAGCGACATGAACGCCGTGTTGAGCATGCCGTACGCGGAGTTGAACGCGTAGTATTCGGCGACGGAAACGCCGCCCCTGACGGCGAAGAAGTAGATCGCGAGTGCGCCGATGAGCGATATGCCGAGCGTTATGACGGAGCTGATCTTGAGGAAAATCGGCGGGTCATATTCGAGCTTTGCTTCGTCGGCGTAGAGTTTGCCCCATTTTGCGAACGCGCGTCTTTCGGCGCCCGACAGTTTGATCTTCTGTATGCCCGAGATGAGCTGATAGGAAATGCCGCTCTCTTTGCTGAGAAGGAGCATCTTCTGTCTCGATATCTTCATCTGCACGAGCACCTGGATGACGGTAACGATAAGCGTCGCCAGCGTCACGAGAAGAGACGGCAAAACGAGAGCGGGCGCGTAGATAAAGATCTGCGATATATATACGAGCGAAAACAGCGACGTCAATCCCGTCGAGAGCGCCATGCCGACGATCTGATCGCAGAGGCTTTTGATGTATCTCGAACGGTTGCTGAGTTCGCCCGCGCTGAAATCTTTGAAAAAGCTCGCGGGGAGCGAAAGTATCCTCATCATCGTCGCGGCTTCGACCGAGAGCGACAGTTTCGTGACGATCCTCGTCGTGAGAAGCGATCTTATCGACTCGAACAGAAGTCCGCCGACGGCGGCGCATACCATGAAGAATGCGACGCCGAGCAGAACGACTCCGCTGCCCGATTCGACGACGTCTGAAAAGAGCATTTTCGTCAGCATCGGGGTGATGAGTCCGACAAGGGTGACGGCGGCGATCGCAAGAACGAGCATCACGACGTCGGCCGCGGTGATCTGCTGGACGATGTATTTGAAGAGACTGCCCATCGTCATTTTCTGAAGCGGGAACGGCTTATAGAACGCGATGGCTTCCTCTTCGATGAGGTTTTGAGTTTTGCTGTTGATGTTTACGTATTTGTCTGTTTTGAGGTCGTAAAAGCGATATCCGTTCAGTCCGTGCGGGATGAGCGCGACGACGGTACCGTCGTCTTTTCGCGTTGCGAGCATCGCGCCGACGGCGTCGTGATACCACCCTTTCGAGAGAGTGACATTACGGCGCATGATACCGTACGGACGGAGCAGAAATTCGAGCACTTCGTTCATGTCCGTGATGTTTTCGGGAACGTCCTGCGATTTTACGCGGTAGTATTTGAGTATCTCGCCTATCGCGTCGGTGGTCAGTTGGCGGTCGTCGTTGAGCGCTTCGCTCATGCGTTTGCCGAGTACGGCGCCCGCCATCTGAAGAAAGGAATCTTCGAATACCGCGCGGTCGGCTTCTTTTCTTGATCGTATTTGTTCGTCAAACCAGCCCATTCAAAAACCCCCTTCCTTATTCGCTCGTCACGAGCGTCTTGTACGCTCCGTCAAGAGCCATAAGTTCGTCGTGAGTGCCGCGCTCGATCACCTTGCCGTGATCCAGGACGATGATCTCGTCGCAGTCGCGTATCGTCGAGAGGCGGTGCGCCACGACGACGCAGGAAATGCCGCGGTCCTTGATCGATTTTACGACGTCGAACTCGGTCTTTGCGTCGAGGGCGCTCGTCGCTTCGTCCATGATTATCATCGTCGGATCCTGTGCGAGCACGCGGGCGATCTCCATTCTCTGGCGCTGACCGCCGGAGAAGTCCTTGCCGCCCTCGGTTATCTTATATTGGTAGCCGCCGTCGCGCTGCATGATGTCCTCATGTATCTGCGCGTCGCGCGCCGCCATTATCATTTCGAAGTCTTCGATGGAGTGGTCCCACATCTTGATGTTGTTCGCGATCGTGTCTTCAAAGAGGATGATGTCCTGGTCGACGACCGCGACGGAGCCGGTGAAGACGCTCCTGTCGATCTTTTCGATCGGCTTACCGTCAAAGAGGATCTCGCCGCTCCACGGCTGATAAAGTCCCGATATGAGCTTTGAAAGCGTGGACTTGCCGCATCCCGACGTTCCGACGAACGCCACGCGCTGTCCCTGCTTTATTTCAAGGTTGAAGTTTTCGATCAGCGGCTGCTCGAGGCGCGAATAGCCGAACGTCACGTTTTTCATGACGAGCGAGCCCGAGAGTTTTGTGAAGTCGTCTGTCTCGGCGTTCTTCGCGTTCGATACCTCGTCCTCGGGGTATTCCATCACGTCTTCGATGCGCTCCATGTTCGTGCGCATCTCCTGCATCGCCTGACCGGACGAGATGAGCTCGTTCGCAGGCGTCATGAACGACGCAAGGAAACCCTGGAACGCGATGATCATACCTTCGGTGAACATGCCGTTCATGAGCAGCCATATACCGATGACGAGCACCGCGATGTTCATCACGCTCGAGATTATCGTCGGGACGATGCCGAGGTACCGGTCGAGTTTTATGAATCTTACGTTCTGCGTGTTGACGGACGCCTGATATCCGGACCATTTTTCAAAAAATCCGTTTTCGGCGCCGCTCGCTTTGATCGTTTCGATCATTTCGATGCCCGACACGGTCGAGCCGGCGAGCTTGCCGCTGTCGCGCATCATGACTCTCGTGATGTTGACGCGCTTGCGCGAAATGACGCGCGAAACGAGTATCTGCATAAGCACCGCGAACAGCCCGACGAGCGTCAGTATCCACGAATAGCGGATCATGACGACGAGGTAGAATATCGCCATGCCGGTGTTGAGCACGAGCGGGGCGAGCGTCGACACGATCTGACCCGCGATCGACGCGTTCGATTCCTTGCGCTGCTGGATGTCGCCCGCCATGCGCTGCGAGAAGAACTCCATCGGGAGCTTCAGCACTTTCCACATGTATGAGCTGTTGCCGACGACGGCGAGTTTGCCGTCGAGTTTGAGCGAATATATCGCCTGCACCCACGCGGAGACAAGCTGAATGAATATCAAAACGGCAAAGCCGATGATGAACGGATAAAACCACGAGGGGTTCCGCCGCGTCAGCAGTTCGTCGACGAACACGCGGGAGAATCCCGCGGCGATGATGCCCGAGAGCGACGTGATGATCGTCGTTATGACGACGAATATCATCGCGCCCGACGCGCCGTGGAGCCGCTTTTTCGCAAAGCCCATGACGCTCTTCGGCTTGCCGCTCGGCGTGAAATCTTCGTCCGGCTCGATCATGAGGCACACGCCCGTAAAGCTCTCGTCGAACGTCTCGAGAGACACGGCGTAGTCGCCTTTCGCGGGGTCGTTTAGGTAGACTTTGTTGCCTTTGAAGCCGTTGCAGACGACGAAGTGATTGAATTCCCAGTGGATTATGCACGGGAATTTGCCGATCTCGCGCAGTTTTTCGGGCTCAAGGCGGTAGCCTTTCGCGAAAAATCCGTACGAGCGCGCCGCTTTGAGTATGTTGCTCGCCTTGCTTCCGTCGCGCGATATGCCGCAGTCGCGGCGCACCTGCTCGAGCGGCACCCATTTATCGTAATACGCCATGACCATGCAGAGCGATGCGGCGCCGCATTCGAGCGCCTCCATCTGCATGATCACAGGCACTTTTGCCCTGCCCTTTGTGACGGGCTCTTTGATCTTTTTGTTTTTCATTCCGTCACCCTCTGTCAGTTAGTGACGTAAACGATCGGATGGATTTCCTCCGTTTTGCCGTCGGCGCTGTTCTTTTTGACCTTTCCGAAAATGCTCCACACGATCATTCCCGCGAGCAGTACGACTATCGCCGTAAGCACGATCCAGACCGACGGAGACGTGACGTGGATATAGTCGTTGAGCTCCTCGGGGCTCGTGACCTTCTTCATGCTCTTTTCTCTGAAAATGCTCTTTCCGCCTTGATTTTCTGACATGTCTTTTTCCTCCGATCGTTATTTGTTGTTGAGTTCGTTTTCAACGTAAGAATAGTACCGTTCTCTGAGTTCTTTCGCCTGATCGCGCCGGAGCAGAAACTCGCTCCCGTCTTTCATCACGCATTCGCGCGCCGTCATTTGTTTTACGTGGCGCATGTTGACCATGACGCCTTTTTTGATCTGGATGAAGCTGTCGTCAAGCAGATCGCATATCTCGTGGCACGGCTTCCAGATCGAAAGCTCCTCCCCGTCGATGCGGGTGATGAGTGTGCGGTGGTCGGCGCCTTCGACGCGGACGATCTCGTCCTGATAGAGCATGTTGATCGTCCTGTTGATCCTGAGCGTCAGCGTGTGGCGCGGCTCTTCCTTTTTGCCGAGCCGACGGAACACCTCGACGATATCCTCGGCTTTCACCGGCTTCACTATGTAATGAAGGGCGCGGATCGAAAAGGCTTCGACGGCGTGCTCGGTGCTCGTCGTCGTGAACACGATCGCCGTCGAGGGCGAGAGCGTCTGCATCTGTTTTGCGACGTCGATGCCGAATTCGTCTTTCATATAGATGTCGCAGAAGAGCACGTCGTACGCGGCGCCGCCTTTGACGCTCGCGATGAGATCTTTGCCGCTTTGGAACGCGTCGATCTTGTAGTCCTCTTTGATGTCGAACATCGCCCACCGTATCTTCGATATCTCGTCCTTGTCGTCGTCGCAGATGGCGATATGCATAGGCCCCTCCCTTCATTTTTTACGTGTATGCGCGCGGACGCGCGCAAACTTAAAAAAATATAAAGTAATCTTTTTTTATTATAAATAAATTTTATAATTTATGCAATAGAAAATTCTCGATTTGGTGCAAAAAAAGCAAAAAAAGGAGCGGTTTTAACCGTTCCTTTTTTGAAAATTAATATTTATACAGTCGCTTTGACGGAAAAACATCCGTCCGAGCACGTGACGGTGAACATGCCGCCGTTCTTTTCGACGATGCGCTTCATCGCCGCCATGCCGTATCCGTGGTGAGCCGAATCGTCCTTCGACGTGCCAATCGCGCCGTCGTCGCCGATCTCGATCTCGGCGTCGGTGCTGTTCTCGCACGTGACGGTGAGGTGCTCTTCGGACGAGCGGAATTTGAGGTGAATGTATCTGTCGCGGCTCTTATCCATCGCGTGCGTCGCCTCGTAGGCGTTCTCGATCATGTTGGTGAGCAGGACGCAGAGGTCCTCGTCGGGAAGTACCGTTTTTTCCGTCGCCTGAATGTCGCTCGACACGCTGATGCCCTCTGATTTCGCCTGATTGAAGTAGTGGCCCGCGATGGCGTTGATGACCATGTTGTCGCTGTACGTCCCCGTCGGGAGCGCTTCGACGCGGTTGAGAAGGAACTGCACGTATTCGCCCGCGCGCTTCGACTGATCGCGCGTCAGCATTTCGTTCAGCAGTATCATGTGGTGGCGCATTTCGTGGCGCTCACAGCGCGTTTCCTCCATCGCGCGGAGCATGACGTTGTAGTTGTCGATCGCCGATTTTTTCTGTACTTCGAGCATGTCCATCCTGCCTCTGAAGCGCATGATCTGCCCGAGATAGCTCGTCAGCATGAGGAGCGGGACCGTCACGGTGAAGACGGAGATAACGTAGTCGACGACTCCGCCGAAGTCGAACACGGCGCCGGCGCTCGTGTCATGAACGATAACTCTGCCGAAGATATTTCCGAAATATCCGAATACGGACCCCGCTTTCGATGCGGCGGTCGATGTGAGCGCGCAGATGACGGCGGAGCCGATCATGATCGGGAGCGCCTTTCCGGTTTTGATCCGCCACGACGGGACGAAGATCATTTCGAGCACGGCAAAAACGAGGAACAAAATCAGCGCGAGGGCGCTGAGAAAACTGCCGCCGAGAAGCTGCGGCTTTCCCGAATAGTGAGAGACGAGTATCTGAACGACGTCGAAAGTGACGAGCGCCGACGATGAAGCGAGAAATGCGTATCTGCGCCACGAGCTGAACATGAACGCAACGAAGATCAAAAGAGGCACAAGGCACAGGCGATCGGCCGCCATGAGCGAGCCGATGAAACCGCCTTCTCCGTTCGGAGCGACGATCCCGTGCGCTTTGCCGATATAAAGCAGAAGATAAAACGCTTCGAGCAGCAGGATCTTATGGTCGGTAAGTCCGCTGTGCGCGGCGAAAATATAGACTGCGACGAGTATTATCGAGATCACGCCGTAGAAAGTCACCCTCACCGTCGTGAAAAGATCCGGCGCATCGTGACAAAAATTCAAGCTGCCGAGGTACAGAAGAACGCTGACGACGAACAAAAGGATCACCGTTCCGATGATGATCGGGAGTATTACGTTTTTTCGTTTCATTCTTCGTCCTTTCCCCGTCGCGCGGCGGTTTTAATTTAATATTTATAAGATATCACAAAAGGATTGATATGTCAATAATTTTTTAATGGGGGGAAAAACCGCGGCGGGTGTTGCGCCGATATTATTTTCTCTCCCGGTTGACGGGAGAGGGCTCCGCCCGGGCGGCCATCGTAACCCCTCATCACTCGGCGCAAAGCGCCTATCGGGCGGTGCGCCGCCCTCGGCGCTTTTATTTCTTCCTCGGCAGCAGCAGGAGCATCGACGTTTTTTTCTTATATTCCGCGTAATCGGCGCGACGCTCGGCGTTGTGCTTTTCCATCATCGGGATCGAAACGGTGAGGAACAGCGCGATGATCGCGAGAAATCCGAGCCCGCAATACCATATTTCGGGGCGCGCCGCGACGAAATAGATGAACATCCCCGTCCAGAACGACATCTCGCCGAGGTAGTTCGGGTGGCGCGAATATCTCCACACCGAAACGTCGCACGTGCGCCGCTCGCCTTTGTGATCGCGGAGGAATTTATGTATCGCGCGGTCGGAGAAAAATTCGAGCGCGACGGCGCCGAGCATGACGGCGACGCCGATCGCGGACAGCGGCGCGAACGCTTCGATCTGCATCGCGAAAATGCCGCTGACAAGCCCCGCGTAAACGACTGCCGTCGGTACGAAGTGGAGTCCCGTGAAGCTGATGAAAAGGAACATCGGCGCTTTGAATTTTTCCCTGTACATCGCGTAGCGCCAGTCCTCGTGGCCGAGCCCTTTGTATGTGACGAGCCAGTTCGCCGTCAGGCGCGTCGCCCAGACCGTGACGACGGCGAGGAGGACGATCGCGCTAAAGGAAAACAGGCGGTATTTTATCATGTCGGCGACGATCATCACGGGCGGCGCGACGCTCCAATACGGATCGTAGACCGAAACGTCGGAAAACGCGCACGACGCGACGAAAACGATGAGCGTCGCCGTGGCGGTGAACGCCGCTGTCGCGCCTAAGATGTCGTCGATGAACGCAAACGGCACGGCGGCGACTCCGAACGCGACAAGATACACGATAACGTCGATGAGCACGCCTTTTGTTTTTTCTTTCATTTTTCGGGTCCTCTTCTTTTTTTCTTCAGTATATCACAATTTTCGGACGAAATCAATTAAAAACCCGCCGAATCGACAATAATTCCGTGTTTGCGCAGCAAACACACCTTAACTCCTAACTCCTAACTCCTCACTCCTAACTCAAAAAAGCACCCTCTCGGGTGCTTTTTTGTTATGCTACTACGTCTTTTTCGTCGATCACGACGTTATTTTTCTCCGTGTCGGACGGGGCCTTATACATGATCGGGATCATGAATTTTTCCATTATGGAACGGAGGCCGCGCGCGCCGGTGCCGCGATCGATCGCGAGCTTTGCGATCTTCGAAATCGCCGCGTCGGTGAAGTCGATGTCGATGCCGTCCATTTCAAACAGCTTTTTGTACTGCTTGACAAGGGAGTTCTTCGGCTCGAGGAGGATGCGGCGCAGAGCCGCCTCGTCGAGCGAGTCGAGGGCGACGATGACTGGCATTCTGCCGACGAGCTCGGGGATTATGCCGTATTTGACGATGTCGTGCGCCGTGACGTCGCGGTAGAGACCCTCCGCGACTCTTTCGGACGATTTCTTGATCTCGCTGCCGAAACCGATCGTCTGATTGCCGCGGCGCTTTTCGATGATCTGCGAGAGCCCGTCAAACGCGCCGCCGCAGATGAAAAGGATATTTTCCGTGTTGATCTGAATGAAGTCCTGATTCGGATGCTTGCGCCCGCCCTGCGGAGGGACGTTCGCGACCGTGCCTTCGAGGATCTTCAGTAGCGCCTGCTGGACGCCCTCGCCCGAAACGTCGCGCGTTATCGAGCGGTTTTCGCTCTTGCGCGATATCTTGTCGATCTCGTCGATGTAGATGATGCCGCGCTCGGCGCGCTCGACGTCGAAGTCCGCCGCCTGAATGAGACGGAGCAGGATGTTTTCGACGTCCTCGCCGACGTAGCCCGCTTCGGTGAGCGTCGTCGCGTCCGCTATCGCAAACGGCACTTGCAGCGTCTTTGCGAGCGTCTGCGCGAGGAACGTCTTGCCGACGCCCGTCGGTCCGAGCAGGAGCACGTTGCTCTTCTGGATCTCGACGTCGTCGGGCGATCTCTCCTCTTTTTTCGCACCTTTCGGCGCGGCTTTTTTCTGAGAGATGCGCTTATAGTGGTTGTAGACGGCGACGGAAAGCGTTATTTTCGCCTCGTCCTGACCGATGACGTACTCGTCGAGCGTCTTTTTGATCTCTTCGGGCTTCGGGAGCTCTTCGAGCGCGGGGAGTTCCTCCGCCTCGATCGGCGTGCCGTTTTCGAGGTCGTATTCGGCGAGAAGCGTGTCGTAATTCTGCACGCAGTCGCTGCAAATATAGACGCCCGCGGGCGACGGTATCAGAACGGGTACTTCGTTTTCCGCTTTTCCGCAGAAGGCGCAGAACGCGCGCCGTCCGTTGTTTTTCTTATCTGCCATAATTCCCTCTTACGCGCGTTTTTCGATGACCTTGTCGATAAGGCCGTATTCCTTCGCTTCGTCCGCCGAGAGCCAGTTGTCGCGGTCGGTGTCGCGCTCGATCACTTCGATGCTCTTGCCCGTTTTTTTCGCGAGCATTTCGTTGAGCTTTTTGCGGATCTTTAAGATATGCTCCGCCTGAATTTTTATGTCGCTCGCCTGTCCCTGTGCGCCGCCGAGAGGCTGGTGGATCATGATCTCGCTGTTCGGAAGGGCGAATCTCTTGCCCTCCGCGCCTGCGGCAAGCAGGAACGCGCCCATCGACGCCGCCATGCCGACGCAGATCGTCGATACGTCGCACTTGATGAAATTCATCGTGTCGTATATCGCCATGCCCGCCGAGATCGAGCCGCCGGGGCTGTTGATGTAAAGGGAGATGTCTTTATCGGGATCCTGCGCTTCAAGGTAGAGGAGCTGCGCCACGACGAGCGACGCCGTGACGTCGTTGACCTCGTCTGATAAAAACACGATGCGGTCGTTCAGTAGTCTCGAATAAATGTCGTACGAGCGCTCGCCGAGCCCCGTTTTTTCTATTACCATCGGTACAAGTGCCATTTTGTTTCCTCCTTAGAAAATTGTAATTTGTCTTTTTTTAATCGTATTCGCAGACTTTCGCCTGCGAATACCCT
>Ga0310696_10007003_pt1 | contig 13309 bp, 10 predicted proteins | sample AusTroGonzalo_MG_4_FD_203885 | JGI IMG/M metagenome (GOLD analysis project Ga0310696, IMG submission 203885) | Bovine rumen microbial communities from tropical cattle in Woodstock, Queensland, Australia - Gonzalo_02 (v2) (version 2) | ecosystem: Host-associated > Mammals > Digestive system >... | reverse complement strand
CAAATACAGGAGCTGCTTCACAATGCGTTCGGCACTTTCGTCATCGACACCACCCCACAAGAAAATTCTGCGCTTGGAGGCGAGGTATTCTTCAGCCTTTCTGAGCATGTCCGGGGTCTGCTTTTCTTTGTTTTCGTTACAATCTGCCATAAAAAATCCTTTTGTTCAGGTATAATTTAGAAAATAGTTACTAGTTACTAGTTATTAGTTATTAGAAAGAGTTAGCGTAAAACCATCACAGTTGGCAGAACTTAGTTACTAGTTATTCTTGAAATACTGTTCTAGTAACTAGTAACTCAAAACTATTAACTATCTTTACACCATGCCAACTGATTCTCAAAAATACCTGGTCGGGCTTGTAAGTCCCGAAACGCTTACCGCTGCCGAGAGCGAAGAGCTCCACCCGGCACGCATCGACTACGAAAGCTGCGACATCCTCGAAATCCGTTACGACTTTTTTGACGAATCCGAATGGCAAGGACTTTCAGCAAGAATCCGCAAGCTCGTTCCGAAGGCGATACAGCTTGGCACCATCCGCCTCAAGCGTGACGGCGGGACATTTCCCGACGCCCGCGCCATCGAGCGCCTCGGACTTTTTGAACAAATTCTCTCCGCAAAAGATATTCCGGAGTGGTTGGACCTCGAACGCGACTGTTTGCACGACTACGACAAGCTCCGCGAACTTGCTACCCCAAAAGGCGTGAAAATCCTCATTTCCGAGCACAACTTCACCCGCATCCCAAGCGACCTTGAACTCAAGAACTACCTCACCGACGTCAAACGGGTGAAGGCAGACGGCATCAAGATCGCCGCCATGAGCAACTCCGACGACGACTGCTCGCGCCTCTACAAGTTTGCCAAAAGGGCCAAAGGGTTCAAGTTCATCGCCGCATTCGGCATGGGCGAAACAGGAAAAATCAGCCGAATCTGGTCTTTGAAAGAGGGCGCAAACCTCACTTACGGTTCCATCGGAAAAGCGGCCGCCCCGGGCCAAATTGACGTCGCACTCATGCGAAAAGCCATCGACAAGCTCGAAAACACCTCGTCACAGATAGAAATTTCTTCTTTTTTAAACATATTTTAGATATAAATCTTACCAAACTGCAATAATTATTCTAAAATGATTGTTTGACAAATACACAAAAAGGGACATTTAAATCATGCGTCTTTCTGAAAGATTTGTAGATAATTGCATTCTGATTAATTCTTCCAGTGAAACTAAGGAAGCCATTCTTAATGAATTGGTAGATACTCTTTGCAGCGCCTACAAACTCGAGCACCGCGATGAAATCTTCGAAGCCATCTGGACTCGCGAACAAAGCCGTTCCACGGGTATCGGTTGCGGCCTTGCAGTCCCGCACGCTAAGATCGACTATGTGGACCGTATGTGCATGGTCGCAGCAACAATCGAAAAGGGCCTGGACTTCCAGTCCTTCGACGGCGAACCGGTATACCTGCTCATCCTCATCGTGAGCCCGGGCAACACCGTGGGTCCGCACCTCAAGGCGCTCTCTTCTGTGAGCCGTCTTTTGGCCGACGGAAACGTGCGCAAGGATCTCATCGCCTCCAAGACTCCGGCAGAATTTTTGACCATCCTCCGCGCCGCCGAAGACAAGTTCCTTTAATGCGGCTTCGCCGCAGTTACTAGTCAATAGTTACTAGTTAATAGAAACGAATTTATCTAGTAACTAGTAACTCAAAACTATTAACTCAACATCACTTGACAATCTTCAATAGCTTTTCTATATTTGCTCTCACCTCGGACGGTTAGCTCAGTTGGTTTAGAGCGCTGCTTTCACACGGCAGAGGTCACTGGTTCAAATCCAGTACCGTCCATTCGAAAAGGCTTCCGCAAGGAAGCCTTTTTGTGTTTGTACAAATTTTCTATCTTAAAATTCACGCAACCAAAATCTATAGCTGGGGCATCTAAAAGGTATGAATTACAGAAAAGCAATCGTTCTCGGTATTTTTGCGTCAGCATCACTTGTTTTCGCTGATGGTTCCTGGACCTTAAGCGCATGCCTCAAGCAAGCCAAAGACAAAAGCCTTAAGCTAGAATCGGCAAAGCTCCGCGAACAGAAGGCAGACGTGAGCCTAGAGCAGGCAAAAGTCGGGAACTACCCCACGCTCTCGGCTAGCATCGGCAACTCCCTTTACGATTCCCCGTTCAGAGACGGTCCGCAGGACCATTACCGCTTAAACGCAGGCCTTAGCGCCTCGTACACGCTCTGGGACGGCGGTTCTACAAGGCTTTCCATCCAAGCAAACGAAATCAACAGGGAAGCCACGCGACTTTCGACAAAGGAAACCGAGCGTTCCGTGCAAGAAAGTGTCTTGAACGCCTACATGAACTTGCTCGCCGCCATCGAAAAACTGCACACCGCAGATGCATCGGTTGAACTCGCCAAGGCCGAGTTCGAGCACTACAACACGTTGTACGAAGCTGGCTCCATTACCAAGAAAGACTTGACGCAGTCGCAAGCGAACGTCTTGCAGAAGGAAGCTGCACAGCTTGCGGCACAGCTGAGCGTAAGCACGACAAAGACGACTCTTCGACAGCTCCTGGAACTCCCGGAAAGCGAAGCCTTCGAGGTCTCCGCTCCAGAATCTGAAATCCAGACACCAGATGCACTCACTCCAATTCCATCACTTGACGATCTTCAAAAGACGGCAACGGAAACGAATCCCGGATTAAAGTCCGACAGCCTTGCCATCCAGGTCGCAAAGAAGAACACTGAAATTGCAGGCAAGGGCAAATCCATCAAGGTCTCGCTCGGCGCAAGCGCAAGCACGGGACTCCAGGCTTGGGAATCCGACAAGTACGGTCGCCAGCTCAAGAACGGATACTCGCACAGCGTTTCGTTGAACATCAACATCCCGATCATCGATGGCGGTGCCACAGAGAACAAAGTCTTGCAGGCTCAGATTAGCGAAACAGAAAGCCAAGTCACCTTGAAGGAACAGGCAAAGACGCTCGAGAACAATATTGAAAAGCTCTACCTGAACGCCCTCAGCGCAGACATGCAGTGGAAAGCCGCAATCCTCCAGGTAGAAGCGGAAAACGAAGCTTTGCAGGTCGCCGAAGAACAGCGCAACGTAGGCGCCCTCACATACACCGATTACTTAACGCAGAAGAACCGCCTCGAAAGCGCACAGTCCACGCTCACGAACGCAAAGTACACGAGCCTCTTGGCCCGCAACCTGCTGGACTTGTATCAAGGGAAATTGGATTAAACCAATTTTTCAGCTTCGCCGTCGGCGTACTTTCCGTACAAAATAGCGACGATATCTTTCTTGGAGACTTTCTGGCCGGTTTCCTTGAGGCTCACACGGAGCCTGTCAAGCATCGCCTTGTCAATTTCCTTCCAGTACTGGTTCGTCTCGGTAAGCGTCCAGAGCTTGTCATCGCCACCGCTGATCGTCACAAGCTTTGCCTTGAAGAACGTGCTCAGCGCGCGGTTGATAATGCTGCTCGTCGTACCCGCAATGTTCTTTGCGACAATTTCCTGAACCAAGTCCTGCTTGTTCATCGGAACAAACGAAGTGAGGTCGCAAGCCTCGGCATAAATCTTCTTGAGCATATTGCGCGGGAACATGTCCCAGCCCTTACGCTTGAGCGCCTTTGCCAAAACCATCTGCGCATCTTCCTCGACAGCGACTTTTTGCTCGGCAAGCGCTACCATGTATGAACCGCCGCCTACATCCGTCATTTGCACAAAGTCAGCCGACTTCACGAAATCCTTGAACGTCTTGAAGCCAAGGCGCTTCTCGTTAAACGCGTTATCGAGACCGAGCATCTTAGGCTTGATCGCCGCAAGTGCAATCGGGCCATCTTCCTTTTGCAATACGCTACGGAGCATTTCCATGGAATCGATTTTCTCGGAAACGATCAGGTTTGCGCGTTCCTTCGCATCGGCGACCTCATCGCCAGAATCGTCATCTGTAGCCGTCGCATCGTCCGTGTAAATGTAACGGGAGCAGGAATTCTTGACGCATTCGCTCAGCGGGGACTTGGGTCCCACGCCAATCACTTCCTTGCCCTGCTCGCGCAGCTTGCGGAACAGCGGCGAAAAGTCGGAATCGCCCGTGGCAAGCACAATCCACTGCACCTGGGAATCAAGCGCCACTTCCATCGTATCGACCGTCATCTTGATGTCCGTAGAATTCTTGCCGCTCACCGGATGGAACGTATGCACGAGTTCAAAGCCATTTTCATTGAGCGCAGACTGTAGCGGAATCAGCTGCGGCGTAGACCATTTGCCATACGCCTTGCGCACGACAATCTGCCCGAGCGGCAAAAGTTCGTCCATGAGCGACTGTACACCGTTATTTTTGACCCAGTTGGTCAAGTTTTCTGCGTCGATAAAAATTGCAATGTGGTTCATGCGCTAATAATAGCAAAGGATTTGTAGTTGAGAGTTACCAGTTGTTGGTTGTTAGAGTTCAGGGCGTTGCGGGATGTGCCCGCAGAAGGGGTGGTGAGCGACATCGTGCGAGCCAGGGGAATACTTGCCCCTTATAAATATTACAAATTTCTTACCAAACCGGGTGATTGCCCCATATCCTTGACAAAATGTCCATAACAATATATTTACATTAGTGATAGTTCTCTCATTAATAAATAAATTATAAACGGGTTAAGGAGATCCAGAGAGAACTTTTGGATTTCAAAAAGGAGTGTCCGATGAAAGCGAAACGTCTTTCGTTCGTTACCGCAGCCTGTGTTGCGGCTTTATGTTCTACATCATTTGCCTATACGATTAGCGGAACCGTTTCCGACGATCAGGGCAAGGCCATCAAAGACGTCGATGTCAGCTTGCTCAAGGAAGGCAAGACCGCAAAGACCGACGACCAGGGTAAATTCACCATCCACGAAGACGAAGAAGGTGTAGGCATCAACCCGGGTGTCAAAAACGCGGTTGGATACATCAGTGTCAACAACGGCATCCTCTCCTACTCCCAGAGCAGCACCTCCCCTGTCCAGGTGAAGGTTTACAACTCTCTCGGCAACCAGGTTTTCAAGAAGACTTTGCAGGGTTCCGGCACGTACGACTTGAGCAAGGGTCTCAAGGCTCGCGGCACCTACTTCGCACAGGTCACCGTCGGTTCTGCTACGCAGAAGTTCAAATTTACGACAGACGATAGCTTTACAAGCTCGTTTGGCACGCAAGCTGGCGCCCTCATGAAGGACGCCCAGGCAGGTGAAGCCATCCGCTTTGTCGCCACAGACTACGACACGCTCACCATCGCCCTCAATACGCTCGACACGACTCTCAACGTGAAGCTCACGAAGACCGCTCCTGCCGAACCGACCTTCGCATTTGGCTACGCATTGAAGAACGATCCGCGCCCGAGTAAGGGTTGTGGCAAGAATTCTTCCCTCAATTCGAACGGTTCCGTCGAAAACGGCAAGAAGTTCCAGATTAAAGTCGGCGGCCAGAACCGCACATTCTTCATGACCTTGCCGAGCAACTACGACAACAAGAAACCGCATAAGCTCCTCATCGCAAACCACTGCATGGGTAGTAAGGCTGAAGACTTCGTGCACCATTCTCCGGACTACGACCATCCGAGTCCGTACTATGGTCAGCAAAACCTTGACAAGAACGGCGACTATATCTTCGTCGCTCCGCAGGGTAACGACAACGGTACATGGAACGGCAAGGAAGACCACCAGTTCGTCGACGAAATGATCACCGCGATGTTCGACAACTACTGCATCGACACGACTCGTGTGTTCGCAACAGGCTTTAGCTTTGGCGCTATGTTCACGAACTCCCTCGCACAGGACATGCAGGAAAGACTCCGCGCTGTAGCCGTCTACGCAACTGCCGACTACAACATTTGGCTGCCGTCTGCATCTGCAAATCCGGGCCGTTATGACGCAAAGGACTTGCCGATTGCCTGGATGGCAGTGCACGGCAAGGGCGACGGCACCTGCAACTACAACCGCGCTCTGACAAGCGCCCTCCCGAGAATCCTGAAGCGTAACGGCAAGGCCGACGCCAACGGCAAGTTCACCGATGCAAGCGCCGAAAAGCCCAAGGAAATCAACAACAATACTGCAGGTCACGTCTGCTACGACTTCACGACCGTCGACGAACGCTTCCCGGTCAAGTGGTGCAGCTGGAACGGACCGCACCGCTGGCCGGCTCACGACGAAGGCGACTACAGCAATTACAACAGCAATAGCTGGTCTAAGTCCTGGGTCCCCGAAGAAGTCCACAAGTTCTTCGAACAGTTCTAATCTAAAACGAAATTCATAAATCAGCTCTCTACCAAAAAGCGGCTCCTCCCCAGGAGCCGTTTTTTTGCATGTCGTTCCGCAGCGGCATACAAACAACTGTAAAAATCATTTTATAGACAATTCGTCCATAGGCTTGACGCCTCGCCACGCAACATTCACCACATCTGAAATTAGTTTAGTTTATAATGAGGTGTGTTTACTTAGGAGACTTGGTAAAAAGGAGTACATATGATCAAAGCGCCTAATTTATTTACGGCTGCGTGTTTTGCCATGTGCACAGTCGCATCGGCATACACTATCACGGGAAAAGTTTCTGACGACGAAGGCAAGGCTCTCAAGGGGGTCTCGGTCAATTTGCTCAAAGAAGGCAAGACCGCAACGACAGACGACCAGGGCAAATTCACCATTCAAGAAGACGAGGTGGGCATCAACCCGTCTTTCAAGAATTCCATCGGCTACGTAAGCATCAACAACAACATCCTTTCTTATTCCCAGAGCAGCACCTCGCCTGTACAGGTGAAGATTTACAACTCGCTCGGCAACCAGGTTTTCAATAAGACATTGCAAGGTTCCGGCACGTACGACTTGAGCAAGGGACTCCACGCACGCGGCACCTACTTTGCACAGGTTTCCGTCGGATCTGCCAAGCAGAATTTCAAGTTTACGACGGATGGCGGATTTAACAGTTCTTTCGGCACGCAAGCTAGCGCCCTCATGAAAGACGCCCAGGCCGGTGAAGCCATCCGTTTTATCGCCGAAGACTACGACACGCTCACCGTGCCGCTCGGAACGCTCGACACGACACTCGATGTGAAACTCACAAAGACGCCCCCTCCCGAGCCGACCTTCAAATTCGGTTACGCGCTCGGCAACAAGCCGACCCCGAGTAAGGGCTGCGGCACCACCTCCACACTCAAAAAAGTCAAGAGCGTCGAAAACGGCGACCAGTTCCAAATCAGGGTAGGCAGCGACACCCGCGACTACTTCATCACCTTGCCCAAGAACTACGACAACAAGAAACCGCACAAGGTTCTCTTTGCACTCCACTGCTACGGAAGCCGTGGCGAAGACTTCGTGCACCACAAACCAGACTACGACCATCCGACTCCGTACTACGGCCAGCAGGTGCTCGACCAAAACGGCGACTACATCTTTGTCTCTCTTGATGCCATTGGCGGCTTATGGACCAAGGGACAGGGCGACCACGACTTCTTTGCACAGACGCTTACGACATTGAACGAAAACTACTGCATCGACACGAGCCGCGTGTTCATCACGGGATTCAGCTTTGGCGCCATGTTCAGCTACTCTCTCATGCAAGACATGCAAAGCCGAGTCCGTGCAGCCGCGACCTACGCCGTCGCCGACTATAACATTTGGCTCCCCGAAGGCAACAACATGAAGAACTTGCCGATCGCCTGGATGAACATCCACGGCGTAAACGACGGCAGATGCGATTACAACCGCGCCAAGAACAGCGCCCTCCCGAGAATCCTCAAGCGCAACGGCAAGGCCGACGCCAACGGCGACTTCACTGACGCTAGCTCCGAAAAGCCCAAGGAAATAAGCGGCAGAACCGGACATGTCTGTTACGACTTCACGACTGTCGACGAACGTTTCCCCGTCAAGTGGTGCAGCTGGCCGGGAGACCACCAGTGGACCGCCCACGACACCGGCAACATGGATGTCGGTTGGAACTGGGAAAGCACCTGGGTTCCCGAAGAAGTCCACAAGTTCTTCGAGCAGTTCTAAAGATTTCCTATACACTCTCTAATGTTCAAGGGCCCGCCGGAAACGGCGAGCCCTTTTTGTAATTAGTTTATAGTCATTAGTCAATAGTTCAAAGTTTGGCGGCAACGCCGCGATTATAAAACTAATGACCAATGACTAACGACTATTGACTTTAGCCTATTAGATCAACTTTTCAACCTTAGCACACAAGCCTTCAGCTTCCTCAGCGGTCGGCGCTTCGGCAATCACACGGATCACAGGTTCCGTGTTGCTGGCGCGAACATGCACCCAGGACTTCTCGCTCCCGAGCCAGAGACCGTCGCGTTCATCCGTCTTCCAGCCGGCAAATTCCGCCTTGACCTTCGGAAGAATGTCTGCAACCTTCTTGTCGCCAAGTTCGAACTTTTTCTTTGGCATTACATAGGCCGAATTTTCTGCCACGAACTTTTCCGGACCGCCATTGTGGTGGGCCATCCAGCTAAGCACAAGTGCGGCAGCCACGAGGCTATCGCGACCGTAGTGGAGCGCCGGGAGAATCACGCCACCGTTGCCTTCGCCACCGATAACGCAACCGTTCTCGATCATCTGCAAACTAACGTTAATTTCACCGACCTTCGCGCGGCTAAATTCGCAACCGTACTTGGCGGCGACATCTTCGTTCATACGGCTCGTGGAAAGGTTCACGCAAACGCTACCCTTCTTTTGAGCAAGGACTTCGTCCGTTGCAATTGCAAGCGTGTATTCTTCACCGATACTTTGTCCCAAGCCATCAACGAGAGCGCAGCGGTCGGCATCAGGGTCCACGGCAAAGCCAACAGCACAGCCGTTATCCTTGACAGCCTTGCGCAAGTCACCGAGATTTTCAGGAATCGGTTCTGCACCGCGCGGGAATGTACCATCCGGGCTGCAATGAACGCGAACAACTTCACAACCGAGCTGTTCCAAAAGGCGCGGCACGATAAAGCTACCGGCACCGTTCACAGCATCGACAGCCACCTTGAAATGCTTGGCCTTGATGGCTTCGACATCCACGAACGGAATCTTGAGCGTACCGTCAATGTGGATACCGTCGGCATCCGGGGCAATTTCGTACTTGCCCATCGTGCGGTAATCCGGATAGCTGAACTGGTTTGCATCGGCGAGAGCAAAGAGCTGCTTCACGTCATCCGGACCGAGGAAAAGTCCCTTGCTGTTGAGGAACTTGAGAGCGTTCCATTCAAGCGGGTTATGACTTGCGGTAATGATGATGCCCGCATCTGCCTTGAAATGCGTCGTCAAAAGTTCCACAGACGGAGTCGTCGAAAGGCCGACATCCACCACGTCCACGCCAGAAAGGCGGCAAATGCCCGCGACATACTGCACAATGGCATCACCTGTCGGGCGGCTATCACGACCAATCACCACGCGCTTTGCCTTCGTGATTTCAAGGAAAGCACGCACATGGCTCTGCAAAACCTGTGGGGTAAGGGTATCACCAACGATTCCGCGGATACCAGAAATAGAACGCATCAGTTTAGACATATTTACTCCTTCAATAAAACCTTATCCGAGTTCCGGAACCGTCGCGTAAAAGACGAGATTTTCCGGGCCTTCGTTAATCAAGCTATGGGAATGGCCCTTCGGGCAGAAATGGCATTGCCCCGCCTCCACATATTCGACGCCATCATCAAAAAGAACTTTGCCTTTCCCCGAGACAAAGAACATGATTTCGCTGTTGGTTTCGTGCTTATGGTAACCGATAGACGCCCCCGGTTCAAGAATACCGTGCATAATGCGCGTCGTGCCGTCAAAATACATTTTGGCTTTATATTCTTTTTCGCCGCCCTTAAAATTCGGGAGAACGGTCGTCTCCATACCTTTCAAATCAATAATCATTATGACCTCTTTGAACGGAGGAAATAATAGAATTTTAAGGGGAGTCAGCCAACCACGCGGCCCTAAACGCTGCGACGATATCCGCTCAAAGCGAGGAAAATTATGGCCGGAACATAGAAAAGCCATATAAAGTTATTTGAGACCGAGGCCAGCACCTCAATGGTGGAATGGTCCGTCCCCGTAAGGAGCGATACTCCTGTAAGAATATCACAGCACGAAAAGCAAATCATGCCCAAGGCAATCAACCACGCATTATCTTTGGGGAAAAATTTAGAGTTCAATGTTTTGCATGCCACAATGAGCGAACAAAGTAGCGTCGGAGCATATATAAGGACAGCCATGAGCATTAGCGAATCCAGTACATCGAAATATGCAAGAAAAGCCATCGCAATCGCAGCCGCAAGCGGAACACAATAAATCCACGGAAACGACCAATCCAAATTATTCGCACGCGAATGCCGGTAGATAAAAATCATCTGGGCCAAAAAGAAAAAGACAATTCCAAGAGAAATAAAATTCTCACGAGTTTCCACCGTACCAAAATAATTATAAAGTATTTTAAAACAAAAATCGGCACATAGAATCATTGCAAAAGCAGCCTGCAAAAAGAAACGGTCGCGCTTTGTAATTTTGCGGTTGCCAATCAAAAACGCAAGTAGCGCCGCTAGGGATGTCACAACAAACTTGGTGATATTCTGGTAATCGCTCGTCGAATCAAGGCAAGACTGCACTGCACCACACTGATGGAGCACATACCAGTCGCGCACAAAGAACGTCGCAAACAACGCGGCAACGAACAGAACAAGAGACGAGACCAGTTTCGAGTACACCATAATATAAATATAAGGCGGTCCCGAGAAAAAAGTAACAGAATGATCAACTTTTTTCTTATATGTGACAATGCACAAATTTGCAATACGCCACTCTAGTTACTAAGAGCCTTTGGCGCAGTTACTAGAATTTAGTTACTAGTTAATAGTTGGTAGTTACTAGAATATCTTGATATGAAATTTTCTAGCAACTAATAACTCAGAACTAGGAACTCCTAAGAATTCTTCGGCTTGATTTTTGCAGTCATGTAGCTGAGCACAAGATTTTGCCAAACAACGTAGCAAGTCGGGGCAAGTGCCACCACCGGGCCTGCGTAAAGGCTAGAGACCCAAATGACAAGCGTCGTGTTTTTTTGTCCCATGCTCTGCGAGCCTTCAATCGGACGGCGACCGCGTTCGCAAACCCAGCCAAGCCAGAACTGTAAAAGGCAAAGCACGAGCGACACCGCAGCCATGAGCGGGAGCTTTCCGCTATTCCACAAGTCAGCAAAGCCCATCTCGCGAATATCAAAGCTCGCCTTGGACAAAATAATGAACACCGAGAACGTCCACACGAACATCGTGTATTTCTGGTATTTCGCGGCACGGTCGGCAAGTTCCGGGTAAAAGTTACGGAGTCCAAACGCAAAGGCGAGCGGAATGCTGATAATCGGCTGGATCGTGTTGAAAATCTTCATCGCGATTTCAGATAGATTTGCCTCGGCGCCGGTCAAATAGCCAAAGACAATCGGGATGCTAAAGCATGCAATCAGGTTTCCGCTGAGGAAAATCTTGAGCGCAAGGGAGGCGCTGCCGCCAAGCATCTTCGCCATCGCAGGGGCCGCATTCGCGGGCGGGCAAAGCGCAATAATCGCACCGCCCAAAAGCACTTCGCGCGGCAAGTGGAAGAGTTCCACAACGCCCCAGAGGGCAGCTATCATGATAAGACTTGCGATAAACGCGCGGGCTTCGATCTTGAACGTGTAACCATGCGTCTGCGGCGGGATTTTCGTCACGAACGTGAGAAACATCATGATGCCGATAGTGAACGGCAAGAGCGGCGACAGAAAGTACGCCTGAGGAATGAGGATGCCAGCGAGAATGGCGACCGGCATGAGAATAGCGCGTAAATTACCCATAGTCTTATTTCCGAGACCAAAGATAACAATTTGAGTACGGCATTGGCAATAAAAAGGAGATCCCCGCTCGGAGGCGGGGATGACAGGGTGCAAACGCTGAGTGTGAAATTCATTATCGAATTAGAAACGAACAGAGCAAGGCGCGAGCCTCCGTAGCGTACTAAAATGTACGTGAGGAGGCGAACAACGAAGCTATGCGAAGTTTATAATTCAATAATGCGATCGTTCTGAAGCAATTGTTCAAAAGTCTGGCGTTCACGAACGAGCTTGATTTCACCCTTCGTGTACATCGTTTCGGCAGCGTAGCGACGACTGTTGTAGTTGCTGCTCATGGCGGCACCGTAAGCACCGGCATCATGGAGAATCAGCAAGTCGCCCACCTGAGCCTTCGGGAGCTTGCGCGTCACGACAAAGCCGCCTTCTTCCTGAGTGAACACGTCACCGGATTCGCAGAGCGGGCCTGCAACAACAGCATCCACCATTTCATTCAATTCACGACCGTCACGGGCAACCACAGAAATGCCGTGATAGCTACCGTAGAAGCTCGGGCGAACGAGATCGGTAAAGCCAGCATCGAGCAAGTAGAACAAATTATTTCCCTGCTTTTTGACAGCACGGATTTCGGCAACGAGGTAACCGCTTTCTGCAACAAGGTAACGACCCGGTTCCACTTCGAGATGAACATCATGACCAATGCTCTGCTGGATGCGCTTGCGAGCGTTGTCCCACAAATCGTAGTAAGCCTTCACGTCAATGCGGTTGCCCTTTTCTTCTTCGTGATACGGAATCGGGAGGCCACCTCCAGCGCTGATCGTGCGGAGATGTGAACCGAGGTGACGGCTAGCATCGACCATAGCATCGCAAACCTGGGCCAAGTGTTCAAAGTCCGTGCCGGAACCGATGTGCATATGCAAACCGGTAATCCACATGCCATTGCTCTGGGCAAGCTTGATGCAGTCCTTGATCTGTTCGTGCCAAATGCCGTGCTTGGAAAGGTCGCCACCGGTATTCGTCTTGCGAGAGTGACCATGGCCAAAGCCCGGATTCACGCGGATTGTAAGTTCAGACTTCACGCCGAAATCAGCAAGCTGCTGGATCATGTCCGGAGAACCCACGTTCACGGCGATGTCGTACTTCTTCACGAGATCGAGAGCGTCCTTGTCGAAGATATCGGCAGTGTAGACGATTTCAGGAACCTTGCCCTTCTGTTGTCCACCCTTGAAGCCGGCCTTAAGAGCACGCACAATTTCACCAGCGGAGACTGCATCGACAACGCAGCCAAGCTTGCGGATGAGCGAAACCACGGAAAGGTTCGGGCATGCCTTCTGAGCAAAGCGCACAGTGTCAAAAACCTGCACGTCCTTTACAGCACGTTCAATCGTCGCACGGTCATAAATCCAAAGCGGGGTGCCGTATTCACCGGCCGCTTTCAAAAGCACTGAATCAGGGATGGAATATTTCATACGGCGCAAATTTAGCAAAAGGCGAGCGATGCGCGAGTCAAACTT
>Ga0310696_10007002_pt1 | contig 13310 bp, 4 predicted proteins | sample AusTroGonzalo_MG_4_FD_203885 | JGI IMG/M metagenome (GOLD analysis project Ga0310696, IMG submission 203885) | Bovine rumen microbial communities from tropical cattle in Woodstock, Queensland, Australia - Gonzalo_02 (v2) (version 2) | ecosystem: Host-associated > Mammals > Digestive system >... | reverse complement strand
TATGAAATACCTCACCCTGGGCAGCCTGATGCTGGATTTCGACGGGATAGGGGAGGCGCAGGACTTCTACCGCGACCTCGACCTGCGTACAGCCACCGCCAGTGTTTCCTTCACTTCCGGAGGAGTGAAATACACGCGCAAGGCCTTCGCATCGCTGGCCGACGATGTGGTGGTGCTCAGGCTTGAGGCCGATAAGAAAGGCGCACTGTCCTTCAGGCTTTCGCATACCTGCCCGCTTCCTTCCAAGGTCACGTACAAGGGTGGCGCCGTGTCTACCCATATCGACCCTGTAGATCACGAAGGCATTGAAGGAAAGGTGTTTGCGGAGCTTAAGGCAAAGGTCTTCACAGATGGAAAGGTGAGTTCGTCGGAGGAGGGCGTGAGCGTCGAAGGCGCTTCGTGCGCGACCGTATTCATCTCCAGCGCGACCAATTACGTCAACTATCACGACATCTCCGGCGACCCTTCCGCGAAGATTGCCGGGGCTCTCGCTGCCGCGGAAAAGTTTTCTTACAAGAAGCTGCTGAAGCGTCATATCAAGGCCTATGCGCCTCAGTATGAGCGCGTTCGCCTTGATCTTCCTTCCGGCGAGAATGCCCGTCTCAGGACGGACGACCGCCTGGATGCTTTCTACGGCAGCGACGATATGGGGATGGTTTCGCTTCTGTTCAACTACGGCCGCTACCTGTTGATCAGCTCGTCGCAGCCCGGCGGCCAGCCCGCTAACCTCCAGGGCATCTGGAACAACAGCGTGGACGCCCCCTGGGACAGCAAGTACACCATTAACATCAACGCCGAGATGAACTACTGGCCTGCTGAGGTGACGAACCTTCGCGAGACGGCCGAACCTCTATTCCAGTTCATCAAGGAGTTGAGCGAGACGGGTGCGATCACTGCTAAGGAAATGTACGGAGCCGGCGGATGGATGGCGCATCACAATACCGACCTCTGGCGCGTTGCTGGCCCCGTGGACGGTCCTGAGTGGGGAATGTTCCCCAATGGCGGCGCCTGGCTGGCCACGCATCTGTGGCAGCATTATCTCTTCACCGGCGACAAGAAGTTCCTCAGCGAGTGGTATCCTGTCATCAAGGGCGCGGCGGACTTCTATCTCGACTATATGCAGCCGCATCCGGAGTACGGATGGCTGGTGGTAGTGCCTTCGGTGAGCCCCGAGCACGGGCCTGTGGGCAAGAACACCGCCATGACGGCGGGCTGCACGATGGACAATCAGATTGTATTTGACGCACTTACGCAGGCGCGTGACGCTGCGAAGGCACTCGGTGTGGATGCCGACTATGTGACGCGCCTCGACGGAGTGATAGCGCAGATACCTCCGATGCAGGTGGGACAGTACGGCCAGCTGCAGGAGTGGCTCCAGGACGGCGACGACCCTGTCGACGAGCACCGTCATATCTCGCATCTGTACGGCCTCTATCCTTCCAACCAGATCAGTCCGTTCTCTCACCCGGAACTGTTCAACGCAGCCCGTAAGACGCTGGAGCAGAGGGGTGACATGGCCACCGGCTGGAGCCTGGGATGGAAGACCAATTTCTGGGCCCGGATGCTGGACGGCGACCACGCTTTCACCATCATTTCCAATATGTTGAGACTCCTGCCCGCAGGCGGTGGCGGCGGAGGCTTCGGTGGCTTCGGCGGTTTTGGCGGGAGTGCCGAGGACAGGGCCCGCTATAGGAACGGCAGGACCTATCCCAACCTCTTCGACGCTCATCCCCCGTTCCAGATCGACGGCAATTTCGGAGTGACTGCAGGCATCGCCGAGATGCTGCTGCAGAGCCACGACGGTGCTGTGCACCTGCTGCCCGCCCTGCCTTCGGCTTGGGCGGCGGGCAGCGTCAGGGGGCTCTGCGCCCGCGGCGGCTTCACCGTCGACATGGCCTGGTCCGACGGTTCCCTGTCCGAGGCGAAGGTGAAATCCTCGATAGGTGGCGTGCTGCGCATCCGCTCCGCCGTGCCCCTCAAGGGCCGCGGGCTGAAAGCCGCTTCGGGCCCCTGCCCGAACGCGCTCTACGCCCCCGCGGAGGTGAAGTCCACGGCTTCCGCTGCTGGCCTTGATGCTCCGAAAGTGTATGAATATGATATAGTTACCAAACCCGGTAAGACATATAAGATCAAAAAATCCATCTGATATGAAACGACTCTTTCTGACTTTATTGGCATCCGCGATGGTTCTGCCCATCTGCGCTCAGGACAAGAATTTCCACATTTTCATCTGCATCGGCCAGTCCAACATGGAGGGCAACGCCCGCGTGGAGGAGGTGGACCGCGAGGGCATCAGCCCCAATTATCTTATGATGGCCGCCGTCGATTTCCCCGGCATGGGAAGGACGAAGGGGGAGTGGTACCCCGCCGTGCCGCCGCTCTGCCGCGAGAACACCGGCCTCACCCCGGCCGACTATTTCGGCCGCACGCTCCTGGAGTATCTTCCGGAGGGGCATAAGGTGGGCATCATCAATGTCTCCGTCGCCGGCTGCAAGATAGACGCATTCATCAAGGACAAGGCTGAGGAGTACGGCAAGACCGGCGCCGACTGGCTTCAGAATATAATGAAGATCTACGACGACAATCCTTACGAGTACGTCGTTGCTCTGGCGAAGAAGGCCCAGAAGGACGGTGTCATCTCCGGCATCCTCCTGCATCAGGGCGAGTCCGATCCTGACGACTGGACCTGGCCTTACAAGGTCAAGGGCATATATGAGGATTTCCTTAAGGACCTGAACCTCAGGGCAGAAGAGTGCCCCCTGCTCGCGGGTGAAGTGGTCAACAGCGACCGAGGCGGCGTCTGCGGACCTATGAACCGCATCATCGGCAGCCTCCCGGAGATTATCCCTACCGCCCACGTCGTCTCCTCCAGCGGCTGCGCCGAGAACTTCGACCGTCTGCACTTCAGTGCCGCCGGTTACCGTCAGCTCGGCCGTAACTATGCCATGACGATGATTCCGCTGATGCACGTCGGAGTACAGTCTCCCGTCATCGCGAGCATGCCGCGCTTCCCGGGCATGGGCGGCGGCCAGAGGCCCGGCGGCGGCGCCGGCCCGGCCCGCGTCATGATGCCCAACGTGACTTTCAACGTAGTGGCTCCCGAGGCTCACGAAGTGTACTTTACCGCCGAATTCATCGAGGAGGAGCGCATGCCGATGACCAGGAACAACAGCGGTGTATGGAGCATCACTCTCCAGCCCAAGGAGGCCGGCCCGTTCAAGTACTCGTTCATCGTGGACGGCGCCACCATCGCCGACCCGCTCAATCCCGATTCCGACAGGACGCAGAGCACCCTGACGCTTCCTGATAGCAATTAATCCATTGGTTTGATGAAACTTAGACTACTTCTTCCCGCAGCTGCGCTGCTTCTGTGCCCGGTCCTTTCCCGGGCGCAGAACCCCGTCATATCCACTTCTTTCACCCCCGATCCGGCGCCTTACGTGCACGGTGACAAGGTGTATCTGTTCGTGGACCACGACGAGGACGACGCCACCTATTTCCTGATGAAGGACTGGCTCCTGTACTCCACCGAGGATATGGTCAACTGGACCTATCTCGGGGCACAGGTGTCCACGGCGACCTTCGAATGGGCCTTCCAGGGCGACCGCGCCTGGGCGTCGCAGGCCGTAGAGCGCGGCGGCAAATGGTACTGGTACGTGTGCCTGACGGAGGCGGCCACGCACGACGACGCGCTGGCCGTGGCCGTGGCCGATGACCCGCAGGGTCCCTGGCGGGACGCCATAGGCGGGCCTCTGGCCACGGGCTTCTCCTTCATCGATCCGACGGTCTTCATTGACAATGACGGCACCACGTATCTGTTCTGGGGCAACAAAGGCTGCTGGTACGGCCGCCTGAACGACGATATGATATCCTTTGCCGACGGCTACAAGGAGGTCCCGGGCTTCCACGACCCCGCCTGCTTCGGTCCCGAATCCATGAAGATGAACTGGGCAAAGGGCAAGGAAGAGATGATGGTAGGCTACGAGGAGGGCCCCTGGGTCACCCGCAAGGGAGATACCTATTACATGACCTATCCTGCCGGAGGCGTTCCGGAGCACATGGCATACTCCACCGCTCCGAGCATCGACGGCCCCTGGACCTACCGCGGTCGCATAATGGACGAGGCTGAGAACAGCTTCACCATCCACGGTGGCGAGATCTGCTTCAAGGGGCAGTACTATATGTTCTACCACAACGGCATGCTCCCCAATGGCGGCGGATTCCACCGCTCGACCTGCATTGAGGAGTTCGACCTCAATCCCGACGGCTCCATTCCCTTCATCCCGTTCACCAAGGAAGGGCCTTCGCCGGTCGGGACCATAGACCCGTATCAGCGCGTGGAGGCCGAGACCATGGCTTCGTCGTGGGGCGTCAAGACCGACCGCCTGGCCGGCCGTAACCACTATGTGACGCAGATCCACAACGGCGACTGGATCAAGGTCCGCGAGGTGGATTTCGGCTCCAAGCCTGCGCAAATGGTTTCTGTAGAGACACTTAACTTCAAGAATGAAGGTCGCATCGAGTTCTATCTCGACGAGCTCGGGGGCAATCCCATCGCCAGGCTCGACATACTCGGAGAGTACCCGGTCAAGACTGCACGCATCCGCGGGAACGTCACCGGCAAGCACGACCTGTACATCCTTTTCCGAGGCGGGGACGAGCAGCTCTTCGACTTCGACTGGTGGAAGTTCAACGACTATGTGAACATGCCCGTCGTCCAGACCAAGTACACCGCCGACCCGGCTCCGATGGTCTATGACGGCACGGTCTATCTCTATACCACCCATGATGCGGACGAGTCCGGTCCGGGCTTCAGCATGTTCGACTGGCTGCTCTACACTTCCACGGACATGGTCAACTGGACCGACCACGGGGCCGTGGCTTCGCTGCGCAATTTTTCGTGGTACGACGGCGACAACGGGGCCTGGGCCCTGCACGTCACCGAGCGTAACGGCAAGTTCTATATGTATTGCCCCATCCACGGGCACGGCATAGGAGTGCTGGTGGCCGACAGCCCTTACGGGCCTTTCAAGGACCCGCTCGGCGAGCCGCTGGTATGGCAGAAGGAGCACTGGGAGGACATCGATCCCACGGTGTTCATCGACGACGACGGCCAGGCCTATATGTATTGGGGCAATCCCAATGTCTATTGGGCTAAGCTGAACCCCGACATGATCTCCCTGGACGGACCTGTCCATAAGCTCGATTACAAGATCGAGGACTATCAGGAAGGCCCCTGGTTCTACAAGCGCGGCGGGCATTACTACCTCGCGTTCGCGTCCACCTGCTGCCCGGAGGGCATAGGCTACGCGATGAGCGACAGCCCGACCGGTCCCTGGGAGTACAAGGGTCCCATTATGCAGCACACTCAGCGGACGCGCGGCAACCATCCGGGCATCATCGACTTCAAGGGACGCTCGTATGTGTTCGGTCTGAACTACGACCTGATGCACATCGAGACCTTCTATCATCACGAGCGCCGCAGCGTCTCTATGGCCGAGATGCACTACAATGCCGACGGCACCATACAGGAGGTGCCTTACTGGCAGGACAATCTCGTGGAGCAGCTCGGCACCTTCGACCCCTACCGCAAGGTGCAGGCCGAGACCATGGCCTGGGGCTACGGACTCAAGACCGGACTTCTTCCCGATGGCATCTGTATCAATGACATAGATGCAGGGGAGTATCTCCTGCTGAAGGGCGTTGATTTCGGACAGAAGGGAGCGCGCAGCCTCAGCATGAACGTGCGCTGCGGCGGCAGCCCCGCTTCAGTGGAGGTCCGTCTTGACGCTCCTGACGGAGCGCTGATAGGGACCCTCCCGGTCAGCGACACCCGCGGCGTGTTCAAGACCCTCTCGTGCAGGCTGTCGGGCGCTCCGGGCGTCCACGACTTGTACTTCGTGTTCCGCGGCGAAGCCGGCAGGGACCTTTTCGAATGGGATTGGTGGAAAATGAAATAAAGATTAAATACTTGATTATGAGACTCAGAATCACTCTTCTCGCGCTGCTTCTGGCTGCGCTGTCCTACGGCCTGCAGGCACAGAGCCTTAAGGTCAACGACCTCGAGTACCTCGAGGACACAGGCGTCAACTTCCTGGTTTACAGCAACAACTACACGGGTATGTTCTGTGACGAGAAGACCGCCGCCATCGAGATCATCCTGCGCGGCGTGCGTATCGCCACGGGCGGCGGCATCCGCCTGATGAACACCCCTGAGCAGTGGGACATCTATCCCGTGCTCGAGTCGCGTACCGTGGACAAGTCGGACAATTCCATTTCCTGCGTACTCGACTATGCCGACTACGGCTTCAAGTCGACCGTCAAGGTGGCCGCCAAGGACAAGGGCGTGACCATGGCCGTCTATCTCGACAAGCCGCTCCCGGAGAGCCTCGTGGGCAAGGCCGGAATGAACATCGAGTTCTTCCCGGCGACCTATTTCGGCAAGACCTTCCTTATGGACGGGATGCCGGACATCCTGCCCAAGCATCCGGCCGGCGAGACCGAGATGAGGCCTGTCAGTGAGAAGATTACGCAGATCTTCGGCCTTTCGACCTTCAACGACCGCGGCCGCGGCGAGTTTATCGTCCCGCATCCGATCTCGACCGGACATACTCTGGTGCTCGCTCCCGAGGACGACGACCTCCGCGTGACCTTCAAGTCCGACGATGAGATCAATCTCTTCGACGGCCGCAACCTTTCGCCGAACGGCACCTTCGTGGTGCGTACCTTCATCCCCGGAGGCAAGTCCGGTAAGGTCGCAGAGTGGTATATCGAGACTTCCTTCGACCCAAACTGGATCCGCAAGCCCAATATCGGATTCTCGCAGGTAGGCTATACTCCGGCCCAGAAGAAGGTTGCCGTGGTCGAGCTTGACCGCAACGACAAGGTTCCCGCTTCGGCTAAGATCATCCGCGTCGCCGCTGACGGCAGCCGCTCGGTCGCGCTCGAGCCCAAGGTGAAGGAGTGGGGCGTGTACAACAACCGCTACAACTACGCCACGGTCGATTTCTCTGAGCTTAAGACCCCCGGCATCTATTGCATCGAGTTCGGAGGAGAGACGACCAATATCTTCCCCGTGGCGGACAATGTCTATGGCGACAAGTGGCATACGACGATGGACGTGTGGCTCCCTGTCCAGATGGATCACATGGAGGTCAAGGAAGGCTACCGCATCTGGCACGGCCGCTCCAATATGGACGATGCTCTGCAGGCTCCGCTCAACTATGAGCAGCAGGACGGATACCGCCAGGGTCCCGTGACCAATACGAAGTACGCTCCGCTGGAGCACATTCCCGGACTGACCGTGGGTGCCTGGTACGACGCCGGCGACTTCGACATCCAGTCCGGCACCGTGATCGGCCTTACCCAGCAGTTCGCATTCCTCTGGGATCTCTTCCACGAGGACCGCGACCAGACATACATCGACCAGAAGACGCAGTTCGTGGACATCCACCGTCCCGACGGCCTGCCTGACGTGCTGCAGCAGTGCGAGCACGGCCTGCTGAACGTCATCGCCCAGGTGGAGAATATCGGTTTCGTGGCTCAGGGCATCGTCCAGGGCAATATGTGGCAGTACGCGCACATCGGTGACGCCGTGACTCAGACCGACGGTCTGGTGTACAATCCTTCCCTGAGGCCTTATGACGTAGTAGGTGGCACTTCAGGTACTTACGATGACCGCGTGGCCTTCACCTCCAATGGCGGCAATCCTGCCGGCCAGATGTCCACCATCGCTGCCATGGCCGCTGCGGCACGCGCGCTCAAGGACTACAATCCCGAGCTGTCCGCCAAGGCCCTCAAACTCGCGATACAGCTCTGGGACGAGAACTTCGAAGGTGCCGATCCTGATAAGATGATGGCTGCGGCCGGAGCCGGCGGCGCGAACTTCCGCCGGATGGGGATGGGCGACCAGCGCACCGGCGCAGCCGTGCAGCTGTGGCGCGCCACGGGCGAGCAGAAGTACAAGGATTTCTTCCTGCCCAAGGTGCTCGAGCAGCTCAAGCCCGTCGACGTGCCCGCCGGAATGGCTGCCATGGGCGGCTATCGCGGCAACAACAATCTAAGCACCGCGCTTGAGCTTTATCCGCTGATGGACAAGGACTTCCAGAAGGCCGTGAAGGCCGCGATACCCGCCTATGTGAAGGGCGTAGAGGCCGCGGCCGCCGAGAACCCCTATGGGGTTCCGGTGTCCGGCCGCGGCTGGGGCGGCACCGAGATCGCCCTCGGCTGGGCTTACAACAACTACCTCGTCTGGAAGTATTTCCCGGACATGATCGATCCTGAGCTCGTTCTGAACGGCATGCATTTCATCTTCGGACGTCATCCTTATTCCAATGTGTCCTTCATCACCTCTGTCGGCGTGAACACCAAGAAGGTGGCCTACGGCAACAACCGCGGTGACTACACCGTAATCCCCGGCGGCATCGTTCCGGGCCTGATGCTTATGAATCCCGACTACATGGAGCACAAGGACGACTATCCGTTCCACTGGGGCGAGAACGAGTGCTGCACCCGCAACGTGCCGCAGTTCGTGATGCTCACCCTCGGCGCCGAGGAGATAACTAAGGCTCTTAACAAAAAGAAATAGTTGATAATGAAACGGATCAGTGTTTTCTTCATTGCTTGCGCCACATTGTTGCTAGCGGCCTGCAAGCAGCCTGTGCCCGGTCAGGTGAAGGTCACCGGGGGATGGATCCAAGGTGAGGTCACCGAGGATATGTGTATCTACAAGGGCATTCCTTTCGCGGCGCCGCCTGTCGGCGACCTGCGCTGGAAGGAGCCGCAGCCCGTCGTTCCCTGGGAGGGAGTGCGCGAGTGTCTCGAGTTCGGTCCCGGCCCCGTCCAGGGCATGAATTTCCCCGGCTCGAAGAATGGCGAGGACTGCCTTTACCTCAATGTCTGGTCTTCGGCCAAGTCGCCTAAGGACAAGATGCCTGTATTCGTGTGGATCTACGGCGGCGGCTTCTCGATGGGTTCGTCGTCGCTGTATGACGGCCGTCCCCTGGCGGAGAAGGGAGTCATCCTCGTGACCATCAATTACCGTGTAGGCCAGCTGGGCTATTTCGCTCATCCTGAGCTCACTGCGGAGAGCCCCCACCACGTGTCCGGCAATTACGGCATCATGGACCAGATCGCCGCGCTGCAGTGGGTCCACGACAATATAGCTGCGTTCGGCGGCGACCCTAAGAAGGTGACGATCTTCGGCGAGTCCGCCGGAGGCATCTCCGTGAGCATGCTGTGCGCTTCGCCCCTGGTGAAGGGCCTGATCAGCGGAGCCATCTCTGAGAGCGGCGGTTCGTTCGGTCCCGTGCGCCATCATTCCTATCCGGGTGAGAATATGAAGACCCTGGAGATGGCTGAAAAGGACGGCGTGAAGTATGCCGAGGGCCTCGGAGCCTCGTCGCTCGCTGAGCTGCGCGCCATGGACGCGAGCGCCTTCGCGCGCCAGATGGTCGTGACCGGCGGCGCCTGGCCCATCGTGGACGGCTATGTGATTCCCGACGACCAGTACAGGATGTATGAAAATGGCAATTTCAACGACGTGAACGTCCTCATAGGCTACAATTCCGACGAAGGTGCGAGCTTCGGCAACGGCAACGATCCGGCGTCGCATATCGCCAGCGTCGAGGAGCGCTATGGCCCTTATGCCGAGAGACTTCTGGAGGTCTATCCGCTCGGAGAAGGCCCCGGCGTCCCGAAGTCCGCACGCGACCTCGGCCGCGACGCTTCCTTCGGCTGGCACACCTGGAGCTGGGCCCGTCTGCAGTCCGAGAAGGGCAAGTCCAATGTGTACCTCTACTACTTCGACCAGCATCCGGACTATCCTGAAGATTCGCCGCAGTACGGCCACGGATCGCCTCACGGTCAGGAAGTTGACTATGTCTTCAAGAGTCTGCGGCGCGAGACCGTCCCGACGGATTTCGCCCTCTCGGAGATGATGGCCACCTACTGGACCAACTTCGCCAAGTACGGCGACCCGAACGGCGAAGGCCTTCCCGAGTGGCCCAAGTTCACTAAGGACAATCACGTAACCATGGTCTTGACCGGCTCCGGCCCTCATCCCGAGGCCGTCCCGGACGAGGACGCCATGTGGGTCCTGAACGAGTACTTCGAGTGGCGTCGCTCGCCCGAAGGCGCCGCCTGGGCCGCCGCCCAGCCCTAGGCCGCTACCTGGCCGTAGACCGCCGCCCGGCCGCTCGCCCAGCCGCAGGCCGTGAAATGTAATCCCCTGATACCCAGGTATTTATGTAAAGTCCCTGCTCGAAATTATGAGCAGGGACTTTGCGTAATGTGTTGATTATAAATAAATTACATTTCACGCCCCATCAATGAATTGTTAGGGGATGACAGGCTGAACAAGTGAATTGTGGTATCCCGACCTCCACTTCAGTATGGAGAACAAAAAAAGAAGCGAGATTGCTCCCGCTTCAGATGTTTTCACAACGGAATAATCCTTATTGTGAATAGCTTAGAATTTGTTCTGCAAATATACAATAATTAATTATATTTGTGCAAAACGTAACTGTTAATTATGAAAAAAGTTCTGGGGCTGGACCTTGGCACCACAAGTATAGGTTGGGCATTGGTCAATCAGGCTGAGTCTCCTGATGAAAAATCAAATATCATTAAGGCTGGTGTCAGGGTCAATCCTCTTTCATCTGAGGAAAGAGATCAATTCGAAAAAGGGAAAGCTATCACAACAAATGCCGATAGAACCCTTAAACGGCAAATGAGGCGGAATCTGCAACGTTACAAACTTCGCAGAGAAGCCCTCTTGACTATTCTAAAAAGGGAGGGGTGGATTGATAGCGATACTTGTTTGTCAGAAGACGGTCCTGGAACGACATTTCAGACTCTGCGTCTCAGGGCAGAAGCTGTAACTTCAGAGATCAGTTTGGAAGAATTCTCTCGAGTATTACTGACCATTAACAAGAAAAGAGGCTACAAAAGCAGCCGTAAAGCATCTTCTTCTGAAGAAGGTCACCTCATTGATGGAATGGATGTCGCCAAGGCTCTTTATAATGAAGGTATCACGCCTGGACAGTATGCTTTCAAGTTGTTGAAGGCCGGTAAAACCATCATACCGGATTTTTATCGGTCAGACCTGGTTAATGAATTCAACCGGATCTGGGATTACCAATCCAAATATTATCCTGAGATCTTGACTGAAGATTTCAAGGAGAAGATTCAACGTCATGGGCAGGCGGGCGCGTCCAAGTTGTATCTGTCAATGTACGGTATAGAGACAGCAGACAACAAAGGAAAAGACAGGAAACTAGTCTTATATAACTGGCGGTCGGATGCGTTGAGACAGAAACTCGAGTCTCCTGTTATGGCATATGTCATTTGCAGTGTATTGGGAGACATTGCAAACTCAAGCGGTTATCTTGGAGCGATAAGCGACAGGAGCAAGGAATTATACTTCAAAGGTCTCACTGTTGGCCAATATCTATATGCCAACCTTACGAAGAACCCTCACTATAGCACAAAGAACGTAGTTTTTTATCGTCAAGACTACCTTGATGAATTTGAGCGTATATGGGAGTCTCAAAAGAAGTACCATAAAGAGTTGACAGATAGTCTTAAAGCCGAGATCAGGGACGTTGTCATTTTCTACCAGCGGAGGCTTAAGTCACAAAAGGGATTGATCAGTTTCTGTGAATTTGAGAAAAAGAAGATACCCGTCAATGTGGATGGCACGATTAAGTATAAGATACGTGGTTGTCGGGTCGCACCCCGTTCTTCAATTCTTTTCCAAGAATTCAAGATATGGCAAACCCTCAACAATATCGTGATAATAGACCGTGGGGATGAATCTGCCCGTTCACTGTCACAGGAAGAGAAAGAATTATTGGCAAAGGAGTTGAAGATTAAAAGAAAACTCTCATCCATAAATGTCCTGAAACTTTTGAAACTGAATGCACGTCAGAAAGAAATGAACTTCAAAGAGATTGAGGGCAATGCTACAATTTGTTCTTTTTTCGAGAAGTTCATTGACATAGTGAATGTTTCCGGACATGGTGAGTATAATCTGGTCAAGATGCTTTATGACGACGCCTATACAGTTATTTCAGAAGTATTCTCCGGGTTAGGGTTCAATACTGATTTCCTTGACTTTGATAGTACTCTTGAGAAAGAAGCATACGAGCAACAACCTATGTTCAAATTATGGCATCTGATCTATTCTTACGAGGGTGATGACTCTCCTACTGGGAACGCCAGTTTGATAGACAAGATATCGCAGATATGTGGATTACCAAAGGAATATGCCTCAATTGTCTCGGAAGTCAAACTTCTTCAGGACTATGCTTCCCTTAGCCATAAGGCTATCAGAAATATACTCCCGTACCTGAAAGAAGGCAACACATATGACCTGGCATGTTTGCTCGCCGGCTATAACCATTCCCATTCTGTCACTGCTGAAGAAAGGGAGAAAATGGAGTTGGTGGATGTGCTTCCTATCATTCCCAAAGGTGAACTGAGGAATCCGGTTGTGGAGAAAATTCTCAATCAGATGGTCAATGTCGTTAATCAGGTATCCAATACTTATGGGAAACCTGATGATATCCATATTGAATTGGCGAGAGAGCTTAAGCAGTCTCAAAAGGAAAGAGAGGCTGCAACCCAGTCTATAGAAAGCAATTCGAAAAGAAACGCTGCCATTTCCAAGATTCTTATGGATGAATATGGTCTCCCATACGTTAGCAGGAAAGACATTATCCGGTACAAGCTGTTTGAGGAGCTGAAGGACAACGGGTATAAGACTCTATACTCCAATAAGTACATACCAAAGGAGCTGTTGTTTTCACCAAACATTGATATAGAACATATTATCCCTCAAGCTTTATTTTTCGATGATTCATTTGCGAACAAGACACTTGAATACCGCGACGTCAATCTTGAAAAAGGAAGCATGACCGCTCACGATTATGTTCTCACAAAAGGGGCTGATGCCTATGAGGAATACAAAGCGAGAGTGGATGACCTCTATGCACGTAATGTGATAAGCAAAACTAAGCGCAGGTATCTGTTGATGTCCAGGTCTGAGATTCCCGAAGATTTCATCAACCGTGACTTGAGGGATTCACAATATATCGCAAAAAAAGCCAAGGAGATGTTGGAGAGTTATGTGCGAACTGTAGTTTCTACAAGCGGCTCCATCACGAAAGAGCTTCGCGAGCAATGGCAGTTAGTCGATATAATGAAAGAGCTGAATCTTCCAAAATATGAACAGCTCGGTAAAGTGACAATCAGAGAACGTGGAGATGGCAATAAAGTGAAATTGATAGATGACTGGACGAAACGCAACG
>Ga0310696_10007001_pt1 | contig 13313 bp, 16 predicted proteins | sample AusTroGonzalo_MG_4_FD_203885 | JGI IMG/M metagenome (GOLD analysis project Ga0310696, IMG submission 203885) | Bovine rumen microbial communities from tropical cattle in Woodstock, Queensland, Australia - Gonzalo_02 (v2) (version 2) | ecosystem: Host-associated > Mammals > Digestive system >... | reverse complement strand
ATTGACATAGTTCAGCACTCCGGCAATCGCTCCGTCCGGGATGATGATCGTAATTTTCATGGTTTCCTCCTTTTCCGATCAGGTGGTATTTTAATCATAGGTCTTTTGGCTTTTCTCGGTTTCATGTTGCCTACTTCTTGTAATCAAAGACGCCTTGCTCGATCAGACGGAGAACAACGCGTTTCATCATGACGGGAGGGACCGACATGCCGCAAAGATAGTCAATATCGAGATATCGATCTGAACAAAAATCATAATCTTCCGGAAAGGTTTGTGCGTGTATTACATCCAAAGGCGATATTCTCTCTCTCTCTTTCGGTCGATAATGGAACAGTTTTGCAACAATGGTTGGTAAAACATTTTCATCCCAGCAGATACTAGCAGAGAATCTTCTAGGTTTTTCCCCAAGTCTTTCATATACTGCTGCGATATTCTTATCTGTAGGTATAGCTTTTGAAAGCATTTCATAATCTTTCGTATTTGGATTGATTTTTTTGCCGTGTCCCTGCTTTATACTCGCATAAGTCACCGGTTCATAGTTGAACGTCATATCCAACCATGACGGATCGATTTCCAGATTCGCCTGCACCGCAACGAAGAATACCCTGTGCCTAGTCTGCGGGACGCCCATCTTCTCGCCTTTGAGTAGCCAATGATGAACGACATATCCGTTCTTTTTGAAATCGGCATAGATCCTCTGCATATAGCTGAATGCCTCACCCAGTAGAAGACCTTCAACATTCTCCATGATGACGACCTTTGGTTTCAGTTTCGCCACGGTTTCGATGAACACAAAGGAAAGATCATCAAGCGTCTGCTCCGCCTGACCTTCCCGGAATTTCTTTTTCTTGCCCCAGGAATCTTCCCGATCCCCCGCCATACTGAACGTTGTGCAGGGTGGTGATCCGTCGAGAATGTCAAGATTAAATAATTCCGGCGGCAATTCCTCGTTTGGCAGCTTATTGAAATCCCGGAGATCCATGCAGAAATTGTATTTCGGGTGATGATTCTTGACGTAGATCTCATTCATTCTTGGATCGATTTCAACGCAACCAAGAACGTCACATCCGGCAAGTTTATATCCCATTGTGCTGCCACCCCCGCATGCAAAGCAGGAGAAAACCGTCAGCCCGTTTTTCTCTTTCGGGTAGTCTTTGAAAGTCCATTTCCAATCCGTGGATTTTTTCTGTTTGAATTGCTCCGCCTGATCTTCCGGGAGCAAATCGAACATGCTCAGTTCGTCCATGATCGCCTCCTGTTTCTGTCTTCCCGGCGAATCTGCTTCTGCCGGTGATATTCCTTCTCCGCCTCCATGTACGGCAGCAAAAGGACTCTGCTCTTCCAGTAGACCTTCTCGAACAGATAATCCTTCTCCCATACATCGCAGCGGACGCCCTTCTTGAGCATCGCTCTCGCTTTCCCGGCGGATCTTGTGACGAGAAGAACTTTCCGATTCCGCGACTCGATCAGTACAAAAGTCATGCCGTCACCTCCTCCGGGTCTTCGCCCATCAGTTCTTCGCATAATCGTAGATACGCCGATTTCACATCGGTCGGTTTCTGTGCGCCGCCATACGGAACGCCTTTCCGCGTTTCGACCTTCGCCGGGGTCTTGTCGGCGTAGTTGCCTTCCAAGACCTTGACAAAGTTCGTAGGCTTGATGAACCAGTCGAATGTAATCGTCCATCCTTTGTCATTCTTCCCATGCAGGAAAGTCGAATGCTTGATGTTGTCGATCGCCTTGAGGACTGATTCCTCGCCGTGTTCGTTCACCCTCGCCGTCAGCATCTTCGCTCGTTGAGATCCTGCGGAGATTTTTGTGATGTTCGTCACGCCAAGCTGATTCCACCGCTCCATGACCACATCGGCGAATGACATAGTATTATTCGAGTATCGAGTATCGAGTATCGAGTATCGAGTAACGGGTGCATCTGCTTGCACTTGATTGCAATTGATATCATCTGATATCATCTGTTCGCAATTGCTATCATCATGTTCGCAGTCGCATGGCGGGTCAGGGTATTTGCTGACAGTTGCTCTCCGATTCTGATGGGAGTCCCACGATGGAATGTAGAGGTATTTCTTGCCGCCCACAGTGTAGAAAGTAATCATCTTCAGCTTCGCCAGTTTGTCGAGCGCAGCGATTACTTCCTTCAGTTTGAGTCCGTCATCCTTCAGCGGAAAGCAGGAGTTCTTGATGATCGCCGGACGCCCATCGTAGCGTCCGAAATCGTCACACTGGACGATGAGTCTGTACCAAACGATTTCCTCAAACCAAGAGAGCTTGTCGATATCGTCACTGGTACAAATGCTTTCCTTTATGATCCTGTTTGGCATTCTCTCACTTCCTCACAAGGTAGATTTCGCCGTGCTTGCAGACCACATAGCAACGTGCTGCGAGGTACGGTCTTTTCTTAATGGCATTTGTGTAGGCAGAATAGACATTCGGAACGAATTCGTCCTCGTCAATCTCTACCTTCCACGCTTCGTCTCCTGAAGCTACGAATCTCTCGACATCCGGCTGACGGCGTTTGCGCCGTGCTTTTGCGGGGCCGCCAGGGATGTCCGTCTTCTTCACGGGGATCATGGCTCAAAAGGGCAGATGCCCGTCATCGTCCGTCTCTTGGACGAGGTCTTCCAGTTTCGGCTCGGTCTTCTCAAGCTTCTTGGAGTCGGCGAAGTAGACCTGATCCGCTACGATATCCATAGCACGGCGTTGCTTGCCGTCCTTGTCCTGCCACTTGCGCTCCTGAAGCCGTCCGCTCACGATGATGAGCCGTCCCTTGGTGAAGTTCCGCTTCACGAATTCGGCGAGGGAACGCCAAGTGACAACATCAAGGAAGTCAGTCTCTCTCTCGCCGGTGGTACGATTCGGAAGATCCCTCTCACAAGCGATGGAGAAGGAAGTGACGAACACGCCACTGTCCGTAGTCCTCATTTCAGGATCTTTTGTCAGCCGACCGGCTGCGGTGATTCGGTTAAGCATTTTGTTCTCCTTTCAGATGTATGATTTCCCAAATTCTTTGATAAACTGTTCAGTAGTCCAGCCGTAGTGAGCCATAGCATGGCGTTGCCCATCGGCTCTGAATATCCGCATGAGATCCCCGTCAACGTGTACGCCGTTCAGATGGCATCTGTGATGGCACAGGACTACCCACAGTCCAAGCTGTGCCGACTTTCTGCGGTAAGCACCACCGAAGATCTCATGGCGGTCAAGGTGTTCATCAGACCGCCCACAGTAGTAGCAGACGGTCTGATTCTCTTGCAGTAAGCTATCTCCGTACTTCATGACAGAAACCGCATTCAAGGCACTCAAAGTAGGGATAGTCACCGATGCCCTGTGACTGAAGCTCCATCCGACCACCGCACACAGGGCAACGGATGACTTCTTCCATCGCTTCAAACAGGCTCATCAAGCACATCCTCTCCGTACTTCTCGACCATCGTGTTCAGGAAGGTCTTCAGATTGCCGTGCATCAGAGCGAGATACTCCAGTTCCTCTTTGAAGATCTGAACGTGTTCCTCATCAGAGCGGTCATTGTGCGGTTTCATGAGCCTGTGCATATCGGCAAGAATGCCTTCGACTGCTCTGCCAAGCTTGACCGCACACTTAACGTACTCAGGTGCAGTTTCATCGGCGAGGATTCTGTCACCCATCACATCAACCGCCATCTTCTGAATGGCAAGATCCAGTTCGTCTAAATTTCCAAACATATCATTCACTCCTCATAAATTAGTTCGATGTTAAGGTTTTTGGCTTCCTGCATTGCGCCGTCAATCAGCTTGTTCATCTCGGCAGTGTTCATCTGCCGTGATCCTTTGAGTTGGTAGTAGTACCGATATTCAAGGCCGTCATCGCCTATGTCGAATCGCTTGGACGGCAGCAGGTGCAGATCGATATCTTCCAGTAGTTGTTCGTATGCTTCCTTGGTATCACGGACTCGGACGGCAAGGTATTTGCCTTCAATCATCATCGGTTCGCCGTAATCTCGGAGCATCATGTTGTGTACCCTCGCAGGGGTGAACTTGAGCTTCTTGGCGATTTGCCCTACGATTTCCCAGTACAATCTGTTCTGCTGTCCGCTTCGCTTGTTCGTATCCTCTTGGATTTCTACTACATAGGTCTTTTCAGGATTCAACTGGCTGACGATATCCCTCGCTCGGTTCGTGCGGATAGTCAAGTTCTGACCATCCGCACTTGTGAGCCAACCGAACGTGCGACTCTTAACCCTGACCATTGCGGATCTTCTTGATGCAGTCGATGCACAGGCACTCGCCGAACTCGTTGACGCTCAACTTCTCATGCCGGACTGCGCTGATGGACTGCCCCATGTAGGTGTAGTCTTTGATTTCTGCTCCGCACTTGGAACAGATGACCGCCAGGGGATCATCGGTCTTCTTCTTTTTGGGAGCGGGTTTCGGAGCGGGTTTGGGAGACGCCTTCTTCCCTGCATCAGGGTTCACATCAGGGACAAGGTTGATTTTCCTGCTCATGTCATAGACAAGCTCACCCTTATCGTTGACGATGAGAAGCTCGGAGATCTTGCGGTCTGTATAGGCAATGTGGGAGACGTAGAACTTCTCATATTTCCCCGCAGGGCGTGTGATCCAAATGAATGGAGCAGTGTACAGTTCCCTGCCGATGCCCCACTTGAATCCTGCCCTCTTGAAAGCATCGGATGCTTCGCCCTTCTTCTGATTGCCCTCGGAATCCTCACGGGATTCGATACCGCAGTCGGACTTATGCACCCACCGCTCTCGTTCACCTTCCACGAATCGGATGCCGATGTCGCAGTAGAGATTACCTTTGATTTCCTTGTAGTCGCAGTCCCAGTTCTCCGGTCCCACGGTTTCATCGAGGAGATCCATGTCCGTTCTCGCCGTCTTGTACAACAGCAGGGCAGAGCCTTTATCAGTGGTCATCTTGACCTTGACATCGATCTCGTCAGCATTCAGCAGTCTGAATTCCTTCATCTTCCGTACTCCTTTCAAATTCAAGTTCACAGTAGTTTCCGATTTGCATCGGATCTTGGATGCTCTCTCCGCTACACACGCAGCGGTTTCTCGTCCTGTCGAACATCATGCAGTTCCAGCAGTTGATTTTGCCGTCAGGAAACCACACCGTGGCGGTTGCCCTCACATAGGATCTAACCCCTCTGACTACGCTCATATTCACGCTCCATTCTTCTGTCTCTGTAGATTTCGTACAGTTCGTCTTCGTCTCTCGGCGGAATCGGTTCACGCTCCGGCGGTGGCGAAGGGTAGTCCCAAACCATCATGCCATTCCCATCCTTTCCATAAGTTCATCGAAGACCTGATATATCGGCATCGGATCTTCGCCCTTCTTGATAGCTTCAGACGCCATCCGAAGCTCAAGCTCCATAAGTTCCTTCTTGCTCATTTCAGTGCCACGCCTTTCAGGTGATATCCCGCATAACGGCACTTGTCTCCGTAGCGGTCTTCGCCTTCGATCATCGTAGTGATGACTTCATGTCCTCGCTTGCGAAGGTCGCATACCCTCGCCGCCGGTCGCAGGATGCCGTGTTCCTTGATGCAGTCCAGTGTGGTAAGCATTCGCCCTGACTGCATTTGGGCAAGCATCCAATTGGCATCGGACTCTTTCACTTCATCACCCCCAACCATTGCAGGAATGTGATCCGTGGGATTCTGACTCGGCTTCCGCTGACTTGAGTTGGGAAACCAAGCAGATGCGGTGCTTTGCGAGCTTGCCACCGAAGCGTGGCGGGACTCATTCCGATGACTGGTGCTACCTGTGACGGAGTCAGCATCATCTCGTTCGACTTCAGCATCTCCGCTACTGTCATCCGAACCACCTCTTGTACACGGCGATGGACGGCAGAAGTGCGGTAGCACAGCACACGGCGATGATTGCGATTTCTCGCAGAGTCTCATGAAATACGCTCATGTCTCTCTCCTTTCTGTTTGTGATGTTAAACACCGTCATCAAAAAAAAGTCTGTTCGTGGAAACGCCCAATGCCCTGGACAGGGAGATGATTGTTGCGGTTGTAGTGTTCGTCAGAGAACCAGTCTCCAGTCCGCTGATAATCATTCTCGCCACGCCGGACTTCTCGGAAAGCTCTTCCTGCGTCATGCCCTTGGACATTCGGACTTCCTTGATTTTAAATGCCATGCAGTCACCTCTTTCTGTTTGATATCTCAAACACAGTATAAACAAAAAATCCGTCAATGTCAACGAAATCAAACAAATTTCTCCTTGTAATGTTTAACAAATTTTAGTGTTTGATATTGTTGACAATGACGAATGCCACTTGTATAATATATCGTACAAGCGAGGTGAATCTAATGACTCTCCGTGAACTTATTATTGACTATAGAACGAAGCATAACCTTTCTCAAAGGCAATTTGCGAATCTTTGCGGTCTGTCGAACGGATATATATCTATGATCGAAGCGGACGAGAATCCGCATTCAGGCAAGCCTATCGTGCCGTCACTGGACAGCTTCGTGAAACTGGCAAAGGGACTCGGTGTTCCTGCTATAGAACTGTTCAATATGTTAAGCCAGTCATCGAATACGAAGAATGCGCTATCTCCTGATGAGCAGAAATTCCTCACCATGTATAGAAAACTAAACGAGGAGCAGAAGAATCTCATCATGCTGACGATGAAATCTCTCTCCAAATAAAGCGCACCGCCGTGGGATCAGCACGGCGGTGCAGTGAGGAAGGAGAAAATGACATGACCCGAACCTCTGGAGACATCAATAGTATACCAGTGTTTAATGAATTATGCAAGTGTCCGCACTGCAAAAATGATGTCCCAAACGAAACATATTGCTGTAAATGCGGAAAACAATTACAACTTACAAGAAGCAAGCGAGTCCGTGGCAATGGGCAAGGCACTATCATAAAGACTCCGGCAGGGAAATACAAGGCCGTTGTGACTCTCGGATACTGGCTGGACGATCAGGGCAAGCTTCACAGGAAGACAAGGACGAAGACTTTCGATAAACGGAAGGATGCTGTGAGCGCACTGGTGACCCTCAAGCAGGAGAAACCAAAGGATGAGAGTTTACCCTTGCGTGATGCGTTCGACCGATGGCTACCCACGCACAGGGCAGGAGAGTCCACGCTGACCTGCTATCGGTCTGCGTACCGCTATTTTGAGGATCTATACTACACACCATTAAACGAAATCACTGTGGATGACTTGCAGGAATGTCTCGACAACTGCGACAAGGGCAAAAGGACGAAGGAAAACATGAGGGCGGTCATCGGACTCATCTACAAATACTTCGTCCCTCGGAAGATGGCAGAGATGAATCTTGCTCCCTATCTCCGAATCAACGCAGAAGCTTCCGCTCATCGGAACGGATTCACGGCAGATGAGATAGAGAAGATCTGCTCGGCGGTCGGCACGGTCCCTAATGCGGATACCATCCTCTGCATGATTTATACTGGATTCCGTCCGTCCGAATTCCTCGCCCTGAAGGGAAGGGACTATGATCCCGTGAATCAGACTCTGACCGGCGGTGCAAAGACCGCAGCAGGAAGGAATCGTATCGTGACCATATCCCCAAAGATTGCCCATCTCATCCCCTGCGTGGACGCTGACGAGCCGTTATTCTCGCCGTTGAGTCTGCGTACCTTCACGGATAAAGTCTTCTATCCGGCACTGGAGAGGATAGGGATAGACAATCCGATAGAGGATGACCGCCACAAGTATACCCCACATTCCTGTCGGCATACCTTTGCCACGCTGATGAAGTGTGTGCCAGGAGCGGACAAGGACAAACTGGAGCTTATCGGTCATGCTTCGTCAGAGATGTTGCGGTACTATCAGGATGTGGGACTGGATGATCTGCGGAAAATCACAAACGAAATCTAAATATCGGACAAAATGTGCCGAATTTGCGATTCATTTTCTGAAAAGTCCGCATGAGAAGTGAAATGCTGTTGCATCTCCGTTGCATCCTCACGGCTCGACTCCCCTTTGTTTATGCGGATTTACGAATGTATGGCATTCAAGAGGTCAGCGGTTCGATCCCGCTATTCTCCACCAAAAAGTTCCGACTTACCACCGAAAATGATGGCAAGCCGGAACTTTTTTTCATAGGCTAAAGCGAAAAGATCGGAGAAGACCGCTCCTGTTGCATCCTCTGTTGCTTCTTATCCGATTCTCGGAAGGCGAAGACCCATAGGAGCAGACTTCTTATTCGTTTGCAGGTACGGATTGTTCTTCTCCGCTCCCTGCGTGAGGATGAACCACAGGTCGGATGCTTCGGACTTGGTCAGTTTCTTTTCGGAAACCATCCTGTCAAGACCGGCGGTCACTTCGGACTGCTTATAATCGCCGTTGCCGTCATCGAAATCGTCAATGTACTTGAGTGCCTGAACGTAGGCGGTCGGCGATATACCAGCGTCCCTGGCGGCGATGTAGTTTGCGGATTCCGTTTTCGCATTACGTTCGCCAAGGATCTCAAGGATCTCCTCGTCTGCGTTCTTATTCTTATTGAGGACTTCGGTACACTGGGCGATCTTCTGCTGTTTGCCTGTCAGGTCATCCCAAGACTTTTCCCTGCCGTTGAACGTGTAGGTCTTGGATGTGATTTCAGCTTTCTCGTTCGCCTTCTGCACAGACTGGGCGATTTCGTTATCCGTACCGCCGGACTCATAGTCCTTGATGGTATCCAGTGCGTTCCGCATGATGCCGTTCCGCAGCGCATACTGTACTCGGACGAGTTCCTGCTTATCCTTATCCGACAAGGTTTTATCCGCTTCGATTTCACGGATGGCCTTGTTGATATCGGATACCGCAGTGTTCTGCTGGTTCAGATACTTGTAGATGGATTCGTCTTCAAGCGTAGCTTCCAGTCCGTTCTTCGCCCACGTTGCCTTTTCTTTCCTGTCATAGAAGTCTTCCGACAGGCGGTTGGACATCGTGGAGTCGAGCGTGAACGCAGAAGTGAAGATGTCCTTCTCCGCTCGGTCGGAAGTCAGCGGAATCAGGATATCGCCGATGACGCCGGTGTACTGGTCGAGCAGGTAGGAGATCTTCTTCGGCGAGAGATTGAAGGTCTTGCCAAGCCACTTCGACAGGGCATCGGTGGTCGCATCGTACCGCTGACCAGGCTCAAGGTTCTGAAGTCTCTGACTTTCGATATCAGAGCCGTACCATGTCTCGCCAGGATTGGACGGATTGAACAGCTTCGTCCCTACCACAGGCTGCCAAATGTTATTGGTCAGCGGATTGGCAGGAGCGGTCTGCGACATGGCGGTATTGATTACACCGCCCCAGTCTACATCCTTGCCATTGGCAAGATCCATCGCTCTGTCAGCACCCATTCCGATGATGGACAGCACTCTGCCCTTGGGAAGCTTCAGCCACAGGCCGTCATCATTGAGCGGGAACAGGTAGTAGATATCCTTGTCCCTGTCTTTGATCTCGTCCCAGTCCTTCCGCTTGCCGAACAGCATATTGCTGATGACCGCAGGAGCAACGCCAAGCAAGGTCGCTTTGAACACAAGCCTTGCCCAGTCCTTGAATCCCTTGGTTTCCGTGACATTGCGGATCATCTTGTCGAAACCTTGAATGCCAGGATTCAGGAACGGCACGAAGTTGCGGTTGAGGAATCGTCCCCATTCACCGCCCCTGCCGAAATTGACAGTAACATCCGCAGCGTTGTACATGGCTTCCATCAGGGTATCCATCGTAACGGGGCCGTTGCGCTCTGCCTTCTTGACTGTTGCCATGAATTCGGCAAGGCGAGGAGCTTGCTCCAGCGCCATGTTCAAGGCTTCAAATCTATCGAGCGTGTTCCGCTTCAGCCACTTGGACTGCTTGACTTCGCCGGTCTGATAATCGAAGACGGACGAGTACAGACCGCCAAGTGCCTTGTACTGCTGATAATACTTGCCATTCTTGGCGATTTCCTTGTAGGCTTGCGGGAACTGCTTGATGAATTCGGACAGATCCTTGGAATACAACCCTGCGTCCTGAAGGTCACGGATGACATTGCGGACGAGGAACGTGGGATTGTAGCCGGTGCAGAGTTCCTTGAACAGGGTATTCGCACCTTCGATTGCCCTCATGACGAGATCCTGCTGTTTACCACTCGGAGACAGCGCAGTAACGGCTTCGTACAGAGCGTCATCTGTCTGAATGTCCCACCGCTTGCCGTCCTGCCGGACAGTGAATGTGTTCGCCTTGACGGGAGTCGGATCGTCCTTCGTGCCAAGCTGGTCGAACGTGTCTTCATGGAAATCGTTCTCCGCTTCGGCTACGTTCTTAATCATGCCACGGCTCTTGCCCTGCTTGCTTTCAAGGAGCATCTGACCGAAGCGGTTCTTTGAGCCTTCTCGGACAACGCTGAAGGTCTGATTCGCAAGGGACCGGTGCAACGGCATGATCTTCTGCGTACCGCCTGTTGCCCTCTTCACGGTCTTGCCGATTTCCGTCTTGAAGCGGTCACGGACTGACCGCATCTCGGCATCGTCCTCAAAGATACGGAACGTGGGGACATAGTGCGGATAGATGTCCTTGAGTGCCTTATAGTCTTCCTCGGTCACCAGTCCGCTGTCGATTCGGTACTGCATGAGATTGTCGATATACTTGTAGATGCGCTCGACATCGTTCTCAAATCCAGCGACTTTTTCAAGCCTTGGCAACAGTTTATCCACAGCTTGCTGACTGACCTTGGCAGTGACTTCATCGCCGAAGACAGGCTTGTTGCTCATCATCTCGGCCTTGTTGAGCTTGCGAAGGATATCCGTGTAGGCTTTTGCCTGTTCGTAATACTGACTGATGGGATCGCTGGCAAGCTTCATAATCTGCGAGTCGGTCATCAGACCAAGTTCAGGATTGTCAAGCTTGTACTGCTCCATCTCTGCCTGAAGCATTCCGATGAGCGAGGGATTCCGTCTGCTCATGCGGTCGATGTTATGCAGATGCAGGAGATAGGACTGAAGGTCACGATAGTAGTCATCACCCTTGGCACGGATGTCTTTGAAGATTTCGTTCAGACCTTCGCCGACTCGCTGACCACGCACATTCGTCTGCGCTTGCGTAATCATATTGACCGCAGCGTTGGACGATGCCCTCGCCATATTATAGTAATGGTAGAGATGCGGATCGCCGGTGTACTTGCCAAGTCTGCCAACCGCTTCACCGCTATCGACCATCTTGCGGTAGATGTTCCTGCCGGATTCGACCAGTCCTGCCTTCTTCCTCTGCTTCGTGCCGGTGGAGATTTTGTCCTCGCCAGGAATCCTCGTCAGGTTGCCAATATCATCCAAGTAATCGTTCAGCGCATTCGCAACGCCTTCCTTGGCGAAATACTTGTTGACGGCATTGACGGATAGACCTTCCGAACCCATATCACGGATGTACTTCTCGACAGCTTCTGCGCCGTACTCTTCTGCCATCTCATACAACCGCTTGCCGGTCTTGGTGTCTCCTGCGTACTGGCGAATGTCAGACTGGATGGATTCCATATCGTCTGTAATGGCGGGAAGGACGAGGTCATCAAGCGTATTGCTATAGAGGATGCTGTCCTTGTCAACATCATAAATGACGCTTCCGTATCCAGTGTTGTCCAGTCCGGTCCCACGGACATCAACGCCATCGTATCCCATCGCCTTCATGAATACGGTCGCATAGCTGTCACTCTTGCTGAATCGAGGAGTTGATTTCTGATAGTCAAGAACCTCGTTAAGCGCATTGATGATCTTCGGTCTATTGAAGTGGAACGAGAACTCAAGATTATCAACTGCTTTCCGAACCGTGCTATACTCTTTGTTTACTTCGTCAACCGCTTTCTGCACAGTTTCCTTCAGATAGTCGAGATAATAGAAGTCGGCGTCTTCCTCATCAATCTCGCTGTCCTTCAGATACTCTTCTCTCGACTGAATATCGATGCCGTTCTGCTTTGCATAGTCGGCAATGACGGAAGCCATATTCTTTTCGTAATCAGGGCCGTAAAGATCTTCGCCAAATTTCTCCTTTGCGATATCGTATATGTCGGTATACCGCAGCGCAGAGAATTCTCCGGCTTCTATCTTCTTTATGAAGTCTTCGTCCAAACCGCCGTCAATTACTCGCAGAGCATCGTGAAGTCTGTATCCGTCTTTGTCATTTCTGACCTTATACAGATTGTAATTGCTGAAGTCAACAGCGTGTTGCGGACGCTTCCCGTAATGGCTGTCCTCGGTTACTTTTTCTTTCGTACCGACGAAATAAGTTCCGGTGCCAAAGTGTCCGGTTCCCCTACCGCGCCCCTGGCTCTTCAGATATTCGGCCTTTCCAAGGTCACCCGCATGGTATCCAAGGTTTTCGTCGAGCGTCGCATCCTTGGAGATAGAATACCGAATATCCTTGTTCTCCGGGTTAAAGCGTTCGGAGAGAGGGATGGGCTTGCCGGAGTCGTCGTAGGTGACGGGGTCGGCGGATTTGATTTGTTCGGGATTGAATACTACTGTGATATTGTCCCGTATGCTTTCCGGCGGATTGTCTTCAGCGTTTCTAATTTCCTGGATCGCGTCTGCAAATTGTGTTAAATACGGTTTTGCATATTTCGCGTATTTTACAATCGTTTCAAGGCCAGACCGAACCGACCCGCGAACGTGCTCGTCTTTCAGAAGTTCAAGAAGAGTTTCCGCGCTTTTTGCCATTGACATAAATTCTTGCGTGTCAAGGTTCGTTCCAAAGCGAGAATCACCGCGCAGATCTCCGTCCGGCAGTATCATCGCACTATTCCGCAAACCGGTTCCGTAATCTTTAAAATACTTCGCAACATCCTCTGCGAGTAGCGCAATGCGTCTTCCTTTTTCCGTTGACTGATTTCTTGCAATTGTTGGCAGATAGTACGGTTCATCAAGAAAATACATCGCATCGCCAGAGATAACTTTTTTCACGTCAAGTACTTCTCCAATCGATTGGAGCCTTCCATATGCAATTTCAGCATTGATTCGCGCCATTGGTGAAATGAGCAACTCAAACGACCGATAGTTTTCCATTCCTGCGTGGTAAACATTTTCGATCCGAAGCGAGTCGTATCCCTCTTTGAATGCTTTCCTTGCCTCTCCGGGAACATCAATTCTGTTTGCCCTGTCCCCGTTTGCGTCGATGACCTTCTGATTACCAGTATTAAGATACGCCTTTACAACTCGTTTTCCATAACTCGGCCAGAGACTTTCGTTGGATGAAAAGTATGATCCAAAGCGGCTATATTTTTTGTCAACGTCAAAAACATAGAACGGTTCAGCGCTTGTGCCATGATACCCAAGCTCTTTATATCCCGCCTTCTTCGCCGCCTCATCCACCATCCTCTGTGCC
>Ga0310696_10007000_pt1 | contig 13317 bp, 9 predicted proteins | sample AusTroGonzalo_MG_4_FD_203885 | JGI IMG/M metagenome (GOLD analysis project Ga0310696, IMG submission 203885) | Bovine rumen microbial communities from tropical cattle in Woodstock, Queensland, Australia - Gonzalo_02 (v2) (version 2) | ecosystem: Host-associated > Mammals > Digestive system >... | reverse complement strand
TCCTCATTGTTTCTGCGACGTTATTCCTTTCTGCAGCGAACATTATTGAAGACTTTAGTAAAGATAATTGTTTACCAGTTTTAGCGACCATTACTTCTTGGATTGGTTATATTGTTCGTCCAACACTAGTGTTTTTGTTTATCATCTTGTGTGGCACAAAACTCACCAAGAAACGAACTATATTAACTGCTATACCATTAGTGATTAACTTAATCATTATCTCTGGTACTTTTATTCCAGGTATTAGAGATTACGTTTATCGCTTTGTTTTAAGTGAAGATGGAACTCACCTCAATTACTTAGGTGGTCCACTTAGATACTCATCCCATATCGTTGCTCTTCTTTATATAGCGTGGATTATCTATTTATCAATCGCTAAGTTAAGAGCCAAACATTTCTATCACGCTGTTGGTTCCTTAGTGTGTGCATTATTTATTATTCTTGCCGTTGTTATTGAAACATTCATTAACAATGGTGCGGAAATCTATTTGCTTAATTCCACAGTCGCAGTTACTGCGCTTGAATATTACATTTTCCTCTATACCGAGCAAACTCAAGTTGATAGCTTAACAGGTTTATTCAACCGTGAAACTTTATTCTTAGATATCGAAAGAATGGGCCGTTCCATTACCGGCATCATTGAATTCGATATGAACGGTCTTAAATATTTAAATGATAACTTCGGCCACGCTGAAGGTGATAAAGGTCTTAGGACAATTACCGAAATCGCTAAGAAAGCAGCTAAAGGCAATATGTATATCTACCGTGTTGGTGGTGATGAATTCGCCATCTTAGCGGTCAATGCAACCGAAGAAGAAATCAAGGAAACCATTGCAGAGTTTACTGAAGAAATTAGCAAAACATCATATTACTGTTCTGTTGGATATTCTTATCGCGGAAATAGCAATATGTCATTTGCCGATTTAAATAAAGATGCAGAAAAGAAAATGTATAAAGCGAAAGATGAATTCTATAAGAACTCACCTTTTGAAAGAAGAATCATCAAATAGTTTTGGAGGAAAACGTTATGATTAACAAAGCTAAAAGAAAAATTACATTAGGCGTGCTCGTTGTGAGCGCTGCTATGGCAATCTCTGCCTGTGATTTAAGCAGTATTGGTACTGGTAATTCAAATCCAGGTTCAGACAATCCAATTAGTTATACCTCCAGTGCTATTGACGACACAAATAATTCAAGTCTCACTAGTAGTGATTCTTCAATTCCTGTTTTCCTTACAGCTATTAATGCAGTAAACAATAAAGATGAATACGAAATTGGTGATGAATTAGACTTAACAGTTACCGCGACATATTCAAACGGTGATGTTGTGACCGTCGAAAGCTACGAAGTCGAAGGCTACAACAATAGAAAAGCCGGTGAACAAGAAGTGACCATCACCTATGGTGGCAAATCCACAACAGTGACCGTTGTAGTGACCGCTAAGGTTGTGGGCATTACCGTTAAAAACAATCAAGAAAACTACGAAGTTGGCGACGAATTAGATTTAACAGTTACCGCGACATATTCTGATGATACTGCCAACGAAGTGACAGAATACGATGTTTCTGGTTATGATTCTCAAACACCAGGTACACAAACAGTTGTGATTACTTATGAAGGTCAATCAGAAACCGTGGAAATCATTGTTAACGTCCCTGTTATCACAAGCATTACCGTTGTCGATAATAAAGCTTCTACAGGTTATGAAGTCGGTGAAGAATTAGATTTAACAGTTAAAGCTAATTACTCCAATCACGTTTCTTATGCCATCGAAGATTACGAAGTAAGTGGTTATGATAACTATGGTATTGGTGAACAAACAATCGCCGTCAAATACGAAGAACAAACTGCGACAATCAATATCTTAGTCAATGAACCAGATAACCTCTTCCCAGGTGAGAATCTTACTTCTTTCTTAGAACAAGAACACATTCAAGCAAAAATCCCAACACCAGTTGGCTATAAAACATGGTCAGAAAGTGTTGAAACATATCAAGATGGTTCTAAATACTTCAGCGCCACAACAGACAATAAAGTCTTAGATGGTAGAACCACAATGGTGGAATCCTACAGCGCTTTATTAGCAGAAGAAGGCTGGGAAGTCACTTTCGCCAGTGGCACATACTTTGCTTCTAAAGAAAATGCTGATGCTAAAATTGAATTCAATAATGCAAATGATCAATTCTCTTTAAGCGTTTATGCTTATGAAAAATATCCGTCCAGAAAAACAACTGGTAAGCCAGTCGTTAATTCATCAAATTTAAGAGATGGAAATACACTCGTCTTTGGTAACGTTGAATTTGGTATCGTGGCGACTGATTTAGTAAATGGTGCTTTTGAAGTCAAAGGTTGCCAATACAATAACGGCACAATGGCTACAGTTGCTAAAAACGCTTTGCGTTTGCGCTTAGGCAAAGTTTCAAGTGGTCGTTGGACATTATCCGATTACCAAGGCAGAAAACTTGGTCAAAAAGGCTTAGGCGAACTCGCTTGGGATGAAGGCAATACAGAATGGATTCTTTCCATTTCTAGTTCCTCAACTTTAGTGGTTAACAACGGTTCTACAACTGGTTACTTATGCTATAACCCACATGGTTCAACCATTACAACATTCTCTCCAAGTGCGAGAAGATCTATGAAGAACTTACAATTCTTCACCATCGATGTTATTGATGTTGTTTATCCAAATGCCGTCTCTATCAGCGGTAACGCTGAAGTTGCAAAGGATAAGAGAACAAAATTAAATGCGACTTTTGATCCTATTACCACAACTGAAAAAGATCTTATTTGGTCCTCTTCTGATAGAAATATCGCTACTGTTGATAATAATGGTGTTGTGACTGGCGTTAATCTAGGTACCGCGACAATTACCGCTACTGCCTATAACAAGGATGTCCCAGTTGTAGCAGAATTTGAAATCACAGTGGTAGAGCAACTCTTAGACGCATGGACAATCTTGATGTATCTCTGTGGTTCTGACCTTGAAAGCGGTTACTACGCCTTCGCTTCAAGCGACATCAACGAAATGCTTTCTGTCAGTGGCCAACCTGAAGATGTCAATATTGTCATTCAAACTGGTGGCTGCACTTACTGGCACACATCTGGTATTGCTAGCAATAAGATTGGAAGATATCACATTGAGAACAAAAAATTAAAACAAGATGCTTCTTTACCAAATGCTAGCATGGGCGCTCAATCCACACTTGAATCATTCGTTAACTGGGGCTTAGAAGAATATCCGGCAGAAAAGACTGGTCTTATCTTCTGGAACCACGGTGGTGCTTTTGAAGGCTGTTGCTATGATGACAACTATGGCGATGATGCCTTAGAAGCTCATGAAATCAAAGCGGCAATGGATAACGTCTTTGCTACACAAAATCTCAATAAAAAATTAGAATTTGTCGGTTATGACTGTTGCTTGATGCAACTCCAAGACCTTGCTGAATTCAATTCCCCATACTTCAACTACATGATTGGTAGTGAAGAAACTGAAGCTGGTTATGGTTGGGATTATGACAACTGGCTTGATGATTTGTTTGCCTACGCCGATACTGAAGATCTCTTAGCTGAAATCTGTGATACATTCCTCGCTGATAATGGTTGGGATAGTGATCAAACCTTAGCGGTCTTAGACTTAAATAAGATGGAGAATTACTTCAACAAGTTTGAAGCCATGAGTGCTGCTATCAAAGATAAAGTCAGCAGCAACAAGAATACATTCAAGAATGTCATCAATAGCTGCAAAAAGTACGAAGATTTCTACAGATTTGGTTTGTTTGATGGTAAGGATTTCTTAAATAAATTAGCGAGCAATAACACATTCTCATCATTCGCTACTCAAATCAATGATGCTAAGACTGCTCTAAGTGAAATGATTATCCATAACGCTAAAGGTAGTGCGGCGGGTAACTCCAATGGTTTAGCGTTCTTCGCGCCACTTGGTTCATATGGCACAGCCACAAGCTATCCATCAAAGCAAACTCACTTCAATAACTGGAAAGCTTTGTTCTAAGCAATCTAAATCCTTATATTAATAAGAACACTCCGTAATGATATCGTTACGGAGTTTTTTATTTTTTCTTACTTATTTAATGCTACAATAATTAGCGATATGAATTTTTATGAATGGTTCTTCCTCGAGGAAGTAAATGGCGTTAAAAGGCCGGCAGCTGGTTTGTTTTCTGTATCACACATTTTGACAGTGACACTAACGCTTGCTATCTTTTTAACTCTCGCAGTCTTTTTAGGCAAAAAGTTTAAAGATAATCCTAAGAAACAAAACCTCGTTTTATTAATCTCTGGTATCGCTATTGTGGTGGTCCAATTATCAAAGAATATTTGGTTACTCTGTGAAACAGATAACTTCTGGGATTGTTTAATTGGTAACTGGCCTCTATATTTCTGTGATATTCCAATTTACGTTATCCCATTAGCCGCTTTAACAAAGGGTAGATTCAGACAGTGGTGTATTGATTTCTTAGCCATCTGTGGCCTTTTAATGGGCTTTATGGGCAATTACTTCGCGGGCAATCTTTATCCAAGTCACGCGATTGTTTCGTTCTCCGTTATTAATGCTTTATTAAATCACTCCATATCCGCTTTTGTGGCCTTATTCATTTGGGTATCTAAGTTAAACAAAATGGAGAAAAGAGATATTCCATTCTCAATTGGTATTCTCTTTACATTTATGACTATCGCTTTAATCGTGGATTACATCTTTATTCCTATTAAAGGAACACCACGTAACTTTATGTTCTTCTTCCATGGGGATGGGACACCATTTACCATCTTCCATAACCTAGTTGGCGGACAAAATATTCCATATCAAATCATCATCTATATCTTACAGTGTGGTTATATGGGCTTATTCTATGTTGTTTATTACTGGATTATGGGCCTTATTAAAAAGAAACAAGAACAGAACAATTTACAAATTCAAGACTCTACTTCCTCTAACTAAGTAGAGTTTTTATTAATTGCATGATAATATATTCTTAAGAATAAATTATAAATAGTCTAATCAAGGAGAAAAAACCATGGAAGTTTTTGAAATCGTTTTAAACACTAATGAAAAAGTCAAAGGCGCTAAATGGCTAGTTAAAAATGGTAAAGCCAATTTTGTTTTTATCACTGGTATGCAAGAATACGCCACAAGATATGAACGTTTAGCTAATTATCTAAATGAAAAAGGCATTAATGTTTGGATCTTGGACCACTTTGGTCAAGGACTTAATGCCCCTACAGAAGATGATTTACAAAAATGGCCAAAGGATGCCTTCGATAAGATTGTGGATGCCTTATATCTAACAATCCAAGAAGCAAAGAAAAACGGATTACCAACCATTCAAGGTGGTCACTCAATGGGCTCATTTACCACTCAAGCAAGATTAGAAAAATATCCATTAGCCGCGGATAAGACACTCATTATTGGTAGTAATGGTGGTCAAGGCGCTTTGATGTCCATCGCCGCAGTTTTAGCGAAAATGCTCATCCATAAATCTAACTGGGATAAACCAAATAAGTTCTTCACTGATTTAGGCTTAGGTGGTTATAACAAACAAATCAAAAACCCAAGAACAGGTGTGGACTGGCTTTCATATAATGAAAAGAATGTTGATGACTATGTCGCTGATCCATATTTAGGCCATATGAATACCGGTGGTTTCTGGAGAGAATTCTTAATCGGTATGGCTCAAATCTGGAAGAAAAAGAATATGAAGAAAGTCTCTAAAGACGAAATCATTTTCATCACCTCTGGTGAAGAAGATCCAGTTGGTCAAAACGGTAAAGGTGTGAAATGGTTAGAAAAAGCCTATAAAGATTTAGGTGTTAGCAACGTCACATTAAAACTCTATCCACATATGCGTCATGAGATTCATAACGAAGATGATTATCTCCAAGTTTATGAGGACTGGGCGCGATTTATTCTTGAATAATTCTATATAAAATAAAAAATAAATCTTTTTAGTATGCCAAAAGTGGTATACTAACTACGTTATGCCTGAAGAAGAAGTAGTTATTAAAAGACAACCATTCGAAACACGCATCCACGAAATTGATTTCATCCGTGGTATTTTGATTTGTCTTGTGGTTATGGACCACATCTTTAATTTCACTATGAACTTCTCTAGTGGCTGGGCAGGAGCGGAACATCTCCAACCATATTGGGCTTTAAACCAAGCAATGCATTTCTATTGGGATCACCCAGTGAGAATGGTGGTACGTTGGCTTTGCTTAATTAGTTTCTGCTTTATCAGTGGTATTTCCTGCGCCTTCTCTAAGAGCAATAGTAAAAGAGCGTTACAAATGGTGGGCATTTGGGCGTTATTATTTATCATCACTAATTTAATTAGAGGCGGCTTAGTTGCCTCTGGCGCTAATGTTGGTGTTTCTGCCTTTAGAATTGACTTTAACGTCATCGGTGTTTTAGGCTGGTCGACGTTATTATATTGTTTCTTCGAACAAAAGAACTGGAAGTGGCTATTAGTAGTGGGTCTTATAGGTTTAGCCCTTCACCCATTATGCCAAGTTCTTTCTACCACACCGTTTGGTAAAAATACTTATGTTCCATTCTTATGGAGACCATATGTTGGTGATGATGTTGTGGGTTCTGCTAGCCTCGTTCAAGGCGACCACATGCCATTATTCCCATACCTTGGTTTCTTCTTTTTAGGCGCTATGGTATCGAAACTCACCTATGCTAAAGATAAAAAGTCATACTTTAAAAGATATAACTGGGAAAGACCAATTTGCTTTGTTGGTCGTCATACCTTACTCATCTATGGTACCCATGTATTAATCATCTTTGCAGTTCTCTCACTAATAGGGGTATTCATTAAATGATGACTGATCTTACCATGTATGAAGCCTTTAAAGAGGCCGCTAATAAAGCTCCTCGTGATTTAGCCATCTATTATGAAGGTAAGAGGATTAATTTTAAGACACTTTTAAAACGCGTCGATATGACCGCGGATATCTTATATAACCGACTTGGTGTCAGAGAAAACGACGTTGTCGTTATCGCTCAACCTAATATCCCTGAAACAATTGTTTTGTTCTACGCTTTAAACAAGATTGGCGCCACATCTAACTTAATCCATCCATTCACGCCATTTAACCAAGTGAAACAAATCATGGATAAGACCAACACCAAAGTCGCGTTCCTTTTTGAACAAAGAATCGCTAAGGAAGTTAAACAGTATCGTGAAATCGCTGATAAAGTCTACGTTACACGTGTCGAAGATGATTTACCTTTAATGTCTAAGTTTATCTATCACAATTTCATGAACTTTAGAATTAGAAGAAAATTAGGCAAGATGCCAGCGAGATTCAAATTCGATGGTTTCAAATATACTTACCAATTAAAACCAACAGGTAAAGAAGTACCTACCGCTAAAGCGGATAAAAATAGATGCTCTGTGTTATTACACAGTGGTTCCACAACTGGTAAACCAAAAACCATTTGTTTAAGCGACTATGCTTTTAACTTTATTTCGCAATATGCTTATTCATTCCTCGCGGTCGATAAGGATAAGATGATTGGTCATAAAATGCTCAGTGTGTTACCAAGCTTCCATGGCTTTGGCTTATGTATGACAATGCACGCTCCTTTGGTGAACTCATTCTCATCAATCTTAGTTCCTAAGTTTAAAGCCACTAAAGTGGTGAAAGCGATGAATGCCACGAAACTCACCTGTATGTGTGGTGTTCCAACCATTTATGAAAAGTTACTTCAAGAACCAACATTCGTTAATTCTAAAAACTTAAAGCATTTACATTGCTGTTTCTGTGGTGGTGACTCAATGCCAAATGACTTAGAAGATCGCTTTAATAAAGCAATGGAAAAAGCTGGTTCTAAATGCCGTTTATTCCAAGGTTATGGCTTAACCGAAGCCATTGCTGTTAACTGCGTTAACACCTTTAATGCTAATCGCAAAGGCTCATTAGGTAAAGCGATGCCTGAAGCTGTTTTCAAAGTGGTGGATGAACAAGGCAACGAAGTTAAACGTGGTGAACTTGGTGAAATCATCATTAAGAGTGGGGCGATTATGCTTGGCTATTATCAAGATGAAGAAGCCACTAAGAATTGTTTAAAAGATGGTTACCTTTACACTGGTGACCTTGGTTATATGGATGAAGATGATTTCATCTATTTCAAACAACGTAAAAAGAGAGTGGTCAAAGTCTCTGGTGTTGCGGTTTTCCCAAGTGAAGTTGAACAACTTATTGAATCAATGCCAGAAGTTACTTCATGTGCGGCTATCCGTATTCCTGATGCAAAATTGCAAAACGCTCTTAAGGTTTTCGTCGTTGCTAAAGTAGTGGATGAAACCGCCATGAAAGAAAAAATACTTGAGACGTGTCGTAAATATCTCATTAGATGGTCAGTTCCAACTGAAATTGAATTCAGAGACGAATTACCTTTAACAATGCTCGGAAAAGTTAATTTCCGCATGCTTCAAGAAGAAGAAGACAAAAAACGCGGACTGCTGTGATATAATGTCGCTCACATGTGGTCATGGCGGAATTGGTAGACGCGCTGGTCTCAGAAGCCAGTGAGGAAACTCATGGAAGTTCGAGTCTTCTTGGCCACACCAATTTAATAAACAATTATGAAAAAAGAATATAGAAGAGTTGTCGGTGGATCTATTGTAGGTGGTATTACCGCGATCATTTTACCGTTTATCATTTATGGTTCACTAGTGGTCTATTTTGCCTTTGGCAAAGAAGAAGATCCAAACGCCGCTCCTATCGTTCTAGGTGGTATTGCCCCAGTCCTTTGTCTAGCCCTTATTGCATTAGGTATTTTCCTTATTGTCCAAGATGTTAGAAGAAAAACAATCATTAAGAAAGGCACTAAAAGAAAATGCCAGATTTTAGAACTATTCGCTAGACATGTCCGTTTTGTTGATTCATATCATATGGTGGCCACTTATAAAGGTGATTCAGGTCGTTTTTACAAAGTACATTACCCACTTTCAAAAGAACAATACCAAACTTTAGCTAAAGGTTATGTCTTTGATTGCATCATTTATAAAGAAGACTGCTCTTTTGAATCAAGTGACGTGAGTCAAGCTCATAGATAATTATGAAAATCGATCGTTATTCGACATGCTGTTATTTAAAGAAAGATGAACAATATCTTCTTCTTTTCCGCAATAAAAAGAAAAACGATTATAACAAAGGCAAATGGATTGGTGTCGGTGGTGGTCTTGAAGGAAAAGAAACACCAGATGAATGCGCTATCCGTGAAGTTAAAGAAGAAACAGGCTTAGATGTTCATTCACTAGAATGCGCTGGTGAAGTTGACTTCATCTATGATGGTTACTTTGAAAAGATGTATATCTATGAAATCACCGATTTCAGTGGCGATATCATCGACTGTAATGAAGGTGAACTAAGATGGATTCCTATTAAAGACATCTTCAATTATCCAATGTGGGAAGGCGATAAAGTGTTCCTTCCTTTATTAATAAAGCATGAGCCATATTTCAGAATTAGGCTCACCTATGAAAACGATATTTTAATAAACGCGCAAAAATATTGATAAAAATAGATGATAATTTAATTTATTTATGTAATAATAACAAAGCGCGCTAGGGGTGTAGCACAATGGCAGTGCAACGGTCTCCAAAACCGCTGATGCGAGTTCGATTCTTGTCACCCCTGCCAAAATAGCAATTAACAACCTTTGAATATTCGAGGTTGTTTTTTGTTGAAATTTGCATTTTTTATTGGATGGGCCTAAAATAAAAGCACTATGAAAGCTTATTTTAAATATCCATTAAACTTAGTCATCTTTATCTTGCTGATGATATCGATACTTTGTCCAATCGTCTCATTTACTGGCGATGCTATAGCCTATTGTATGGGTTGTCATCATGGTTTTACTCAACCTTGGCCAACAATTCAAATATTCCTTAATTGGGCGTTCCCAATAATGCTATTTGTTTTCGTTGTTGATCTTGTTGTTTACCTAATCTTGAAATCAAAGAGAAAAAATGCTTAAAAAAAGATGCGCAAATCGCGCGTCTTTTTTTGTTCCTTATAGCGTTACTCTTCAAAACTCATTATCATATATATTGTGAAAAGATTTAATAACATTTCTATATATAGAATTATTGCCACAATCTGCGTTTTGCAGTTCCATATTTTTTATATCCTCTATGCTAGAGCTATTCCATATGAAATGCTTTTAAGTAAAGGTGTCCAAGGTTTAACTGCTTTATCAGGGTTTTTATATTCGCAAAAACTCATCACTGATAAGAAAAAGTTCTATCTTGGTAATTTAATTAAACTAATGATTCCTGCTTTAATAGTGGTGGCTTTTATTGCTACTTGGGATGTCATCTATATGGCGATATTCAATAATTGGGATTGGATGATGTTTGCTACCTATCGAGCATATAAAGGACGCATTATTACTCAAGTAGATAATTATTATTATCTAGCCTATATCATCATTTGCTATTTAATTACTCCAGTCTTACAACGTAATGATAAGTGGAGTGTTGTGGCTGTAGTCGGTGTTATCGCCATCGAAGTCGCGGTTGGCTTCTTATATGGACCAGCCATGATTGCGGTTACCTATGTCATTGGCTACTACATCGGTAAGAAATGGTTTAAGACATTTACTAATCCAGAAGAGAAATTTAGTTTTAAAGCATTAGGCCTATGGACTTTAATTCTATTAGCCTCTATTGGTGCTTATATCCTCATTCAAACATATAACTTTGGTAATGGTTATTTCTTAACTCACTTCCATAGTTTAGTGAACAACATCATTGTTACCACCTTTGGTGTAGCGACATTATTCTTTATGTTAATGGTGCTTAAACCTCTCAATAAGTTTAGAGGATTACCGTTATTTAAATACACTGATAAATTAGCCTTAATCGTCTATTTGATGAATCAAGCGTTTATGTGTGGGGCAATGAATATTACAAGATGGGTTGAACCAATGTTGTTAGTGACTATTCTCATCTATGTCTTTACAATCCTTTCATCCATCCTCTTATTATTCATCAGTGAACTAGTGCTTAAAAGCATTTATAACCGTCCACAAAAGGTCGAAACAAATGAACAAAAAAGCTAAGAAGATTATCATTTGTTCCGCTATCGGTGCGGTCACTCTTTATTTTGGCTTAGGCATTGTTGGTACACTTATCGCCACCGAAGGCTTTATCAATGTTAGAAACTGTGATGTAGATCTTCTAGAACAAGACTTTTATCGTGTGCAAAAATGTCGCGCTGATTATGATTCTTTAAAAGATAGAGAAGTAGTGACGTTCCCTTGTGGCAAAGAAACATTAACTGGTTATTTATATGAAAACCCTTCTCCTAAAGGAGTTATCGTATTTTCACATGGTATCGTGAACCTTGCGGACGCTAATATATCCCAAGTACAAAACTACTATATGACTCATGGTTATACAGTCTTCTCTTTTGATATGACTGGCTGTGGTCGTAGTACTGGCAAAGGTATTAGAACACTCTATGAATCCACTAACTGTGTCATAAATGCCGTAAACAAGGTCAAAGAGCTTGATAAAACTAAAGACTTACCAATCTTCCTCATCGGTCATAGTTGGGGCGCCTATGGGGCGGTTACAGCCTCTAATAAGGTTGATGGTGTAAAAGCGGTCGCCTCATTTTCCGCTTATAACACACCAAGTGATATGATGTATGGTTCGATGGAAGTCAATACATCTAAAGCAATGATACTTGCTAGACCAGCAGAAGAACTAGGCTTGTTCTTGCATTGGGGTGCTAATATCTATCAATCCGCTGAAAGTGCGATTAAGAACAATCCAAATATTCCTTACGTAGTAATTCACGGAACTGAAGACACAACTGTTCCATTTAAGTCATATTCTCTATATGACAATATCGTTAACGATCACTATGAAAATGTGACTACTGTTAAGCTAGAAGGTATCCATCATGGTACCCCATGGAAAACTTTAGAAGCAGAAACATATACTGGTGAATGTGAAAAAGCCCTCAAAGATTTAAGGAAGCAATATAAAAACAAATTACCTGACGATGTTAGAGAAGAATACATTGCCTCAGTCGATAAAGAAAAGAGTAGTGTGGTTAACACCGAACTATTAAATCTTATCGATGAGACATTCACTTCGAAGATATCGTAACACTATTCATTAAACGAAATTTAAAAACCTGGCTTTATAGCCAGGCTTTTTCTTATTCATCCATAATTTGTTTTAATGGAATCTTTTTCATCAGATATCCATATATGAACATCACGCCTTCATATACGACAATAAATGCTCCTAATGTTATAAAGAACATTGGCCAATCAAAGCTATAATCAGGTACACCTTCTACATCCTTGAATACGATAGTGACCATCATCTTTAATAAGCCAAATTGATAACCCGTACCAATAGCAAAACCAATGTAAGCCGGTATTCTATAACAATCTAAAACAGATCTTTTGCATTCAAATGCACTGTAACCGAAGACTCGCATCATCGCAATATTCTTTTGATTCGCGTGTAATACTGTGGTTAAGGCAATATAGAAAGTGGTGAAGGCTAAGACAATACCGATGATAAGAATCATAATGCCCATCATTTCACTAGCGAGTTCATCCATACTCGCGGACATCTGAATCATTGATGAGAAGCAGAATGAAGACAAGATAATAAAGAACACAAGTGTTTTACGGCTCTTTAAAATAGAACTTTTCATTTCACTAATAAAGTTTTTCTTATCTTTTCCATCAGTGTATTTGCCTTTTTGTTTAGTGATGCCTTTAAGCAAATTTATTGTTGGCTGATTGAGTTTGATAACACTATAGCCAATGGCGATAAACGCAAACACAACAGTGGGCACCACAATTAAAAGGACAATCATAATCCAGTGAATATTCATTGGGATATGAGGTAATAAATCGTTATCATTTTGCTTTTGATAGAACATTGGCATAATGGCGAATGATAAGAGATAACCCGCTAAGCAACCAACAAAAATACTAATCGCAAAGATAGCAAATCCACGAGATATTCTAAAATTAGAATAACCATGGGCTTTTAAGATACCAATCTCACGAGAATGACTATCAATATAGTGTTTGATATAGAAGAATAACATCACCACAGAAGTGATGAGCATGCAACCTCCACAACAAGCACAGCAAACAATAGAAGTATTCACAAAAGCATCATATAAAGCTTGCGCAGGTCCTGCTTCCACTTGATTGGCAATACTTCTTAAATCTATCTGGAAATTCAGAAACATATTGCATACGCATACCGCGCAGCACGCCATAATGGAGATGCCGATTAATTTAAA
>Ga0310696_10006999_pt1 | contig 13317 bp, 7 predicted proteins | sample AusTroGonzalo_MG_4_FD_203885 | JGI IMG/M metagenome (GOLD analysis project Ga0310696, IMG submission 203885) | Bovine rumen microbial communities from tropical cattle in Woodstock, Queensland, Australia - Gonzalo_02 (v2) (version 2) | ecosystem: Host-associated > Mammals > Digestive system >... | reverse complement strand
GTATGGTACACGCAGGCGTATTATACACCCATGAGCATCTACTTCGACTTGTTTTAGAAAATGACTTGTTTTGAAGTTTCTCAGGTTTCAAGAAGTCAAAAACAAGCGTTAGTAAACGCCATTCAATATGTCTGCGCCCTCACCCGGAGCGTTCTCCCATTGAAGTGGGAGAAGCGGCTTCCGCCTAAGAGGAGAAATCCCCTCCCACACATGAGACATAACCCCCAGCGTGAGTTTGCGACTGCAAAATTACAACAAATATTTGACATATACAAAAAAATCTGCACTTTTATACAGATTTATGTTGTTTTGTCGACCGCAAAGGTACAACAAAAAATGACATACGCAAGAATTTGGGCACAAAAAAACGCCACCGAAGTGACGTTTTGGATATCCTCCAAGGATGGCGGATGGAGCGATTACTTAACGCGGCGCTCTTGGATGCGGGCTTTCTTACCCGTACGCTCGCGGAGGTAATACAGTTTAGCACGACGTACTTTACCGTACTTGTTGATAGTAATGCTCTCAATGAAGGGGCTGTCCATCGGGAAGATACGCTCAACACCGACGTTGCCGCTCATTTTGCGAACTGTGAAGCGCTTCTTGTCGCCGCTACCGTGAATAGCAATCACGTCACCACGGAACTCCTGAACACGCTCTTTGTTACCTTCTTTGATACGATAACCAACGGTTATCTGATCTCCTGCCTTGAATGCGGGCAGCTCTTTTTTCTCACCGGCAAAAGCTTGCTCGGCTACTTTCATCAAATCCATTTCTAAACTTATTTCTTCTGGATCAGTAATAACATTCTGAGCATTTACTACTATTCGGAGGTAACGAATTAACGGTTAGCGCTCCTAATGCAATCGCCAGAGGCTCAAAACGGACTGCAAAAGTACTGCTTTTTTTTGATATGACCAAATTTTTTTGCAAAAAAATGAAAAATTCATGTTTTTATTTGTGTATGTGCAAATTTTATTGTAAATTTGCACGCTAAAATGCGCGCTTGTGAAGAAGATTCTGTACATATTAGGCGTAGTGCTGGTCAGCGTGTTGCTGGTCTGCGTGGCGTTGATAGCCGCGCTGATGAGCGACAGGGTGGAGACGGCAGCGGTGCGGCTGGTGACGGCAGAGTTGTCCCGCACGATAGGCACCAAAGCACAAGTGGGGGCGGTGGAGTACCGTTTCCCCGCACGTATGGCGCTGCGTGACATCTATATCGAGGACCTGCAGCAAGACACACTCCTCTACGCCGGCGAGTTATATGCCCATTTTAGTCCGTTAGCCCTCCGGCAGGGCGAAATACGATTCAACCATGTGCGGCTTACGGATGTGGTGGGGAAGGTGTATAGAGTACAGAAGACAGACCGCTCCGCTGACAGAGTACAGACCGATTCGCTCGTTTGGAACTATCAGTTCCTCGTCGATGCCTTCAAGAGTGATGCGCCGCAAGAGTCCCAACCGCTTCGCAGCCTTATCTCCGTGCGGGATATTCAGCTCGAAAATATACGGATAGAGTACGAAGACTACAAGACCATCCTCTCTCATGCCGCCATGGATCTGCACCATTTGAGCGAAGAATCCGTTGATGCTGAGATACGCGAACTGGCAGGAGAGGTGAGAAGTGAGACCGCTAACGCTGTGAGAAGCGAGAAAGGTGAGAGGTTCGTTGTTGAAGACATGAAGGCGCGTGTCATTCTCAATGATACGATGCTGAGTGTACCGACGTTGCGGGCACAGTTACCGCAATCACGGCTCGACCTGAGCGGTATAGAAGTGAAGTTCCCTGCCGGAGATACGCTTTATTTGAGCAAGTCGGCGCATGAGATCCTATTCACCCTCCGTTTCAATGAGGCGCAGATGGTACCGTCAGACCTGGCGCTTTTCGTGCCGCGCGTCAAAGGTCTCCATCGCCCTGTTACGCTCGACGGTGCGCTCAACGGTACGTTGGATTCGCTCGCATTCGAGAATATAGCCCTGCGGTATAACGGCCGTACCGTACTACAAGGAAACGTGAGCGCGGTGGGCCTGCCGGATATCAATAATCCGTACTTGCGGGCGAACCTCACCGACTTGCATACGAATGCGGCGCAGCTTCAGGATTTCCTCTCGCAGCTGTATGGCCGTCCGATGTATCTGCCGCAGACGATTCACCGTCTCGGGGACATCCATTACCGCGGTCTGGCGGAAGGTCACTTGCACGACCTGACGTTGCACGGGGCATTCCGTACGGCGCTGGGAACCATCACTACGGACGGTTCGTTCCGAAGCGATTCGCTTTTTGAGCATATGGATTACGATGCCAAGATCGAGGGCCGCAAGTTCCGCTTGGGAAGACTGATAGCTCATGATAAATTAGGCACCGTGACGCTGGAGGTGCAGTCCAAAGGCCAGATTGACGAAGGCGTGGTTTCCGGAGACGTCAAGGCTCATGTGCGCCGGCTGGTGTATAACAACTATACCTACAACGACCTGCATATCAACGGGCGTTACGACCCGCAGCGCTATAAAGGCTGGTGCTATATAGACGATCCGCATCTGCAGGCTTTGTTTGACGGTGTAGTGGACCTGCGGGAGAAAGATCCGGAGATTAATTTCCACCTCCGCTGCCGTCATTTCGATACAGAGCCGCTCTTTGAGTTGCCGCTCCGTACCTCTTTCACGCTCAATGTGGACATGAACGGCGCCAAACCCGATGAGATAAGCGGTTATCTGGTGCTCGACTCGCTTTTCCTCGCTACATCGCGTGACAGCGTGCTCATGCAGCAGATGACGCTTCTCGTTTCTGCGGATGTTCATGGAAGCAAGGCTATTACGATGCGCACGGACTACCTGAAGGCTCAGTTGGACGGTATCTTCCGGTATGCGGATGTGGTGCCGGCAGCTCAGGCGATGCTGCATCATTATCTGCCGACAGCCATTGCAGCTCCTACCCGCGAATGGCAGCCTGTCACGTTCCGTCTTAGTGCGGACGGAGAACGTCTGCGGGACGTACAGCGCCTCTTTACGGCGCCTGTCACGCTGAGCGACCACCCCGTCTTGCGGGCGGAGGCGTCTATTGAAGAGGGGCAGGAACCCTTTGTTGCCATGCGTTTCTTTGCTCCGGGTGTACGTGCAGCGAATACGCCGATACACGACCTGACCGTTACGCTCAATAGCGTCGATACCTTGCGGCACACAGGCGCAGCAGGCTCGGGACTCGCTCTTTCCGTTTCGGCAGAGGCAATGGAGATGCACACCGTATTGTCCACGCTCGCTTTCCATGATACGCTCTTGACCCATCTGACCCTCCGAAGAGAGGCGGAACTCAACGAGATGCTCCCGGAAGGATGGAAGAATATGTCACCGCGCGAACTGCAGCACGCGCTCAGCGATGACCTCACGTTCCGGGAGAAACAGCGTGCTTTGTTAGCGGCCCAGCGGGCGGGAGATTACGGAGGAGATATCAAGTTCATCACCCATTTCTCCCAGTATAACCGCAAACCGCTCATCGACCTGCATTTTATGCCGGGTACGCTCTTGCTTCGCGACTCGGTTTATACGCTTGGCGAGAGCCGTATCACATGGTGCGCAGCAGACACCTCGCTGCAGATAGAGCATTTCGCTTTCGCCGGAGGCGGGCAACATATACGTGCAGACGGACTGGCTTCGCGACGTGCTACCGACACCCTTGCGGTGGACCTGCAGAAAGTGGACGCGTCGTATGTCGTACCGTTCATCCTGCCCGTACAGACAATCATGTTTAACGGCTTGCTGACGGGCAAGGCGAACATAACCAGCCTTTTCCGCCGGCCGAACATCGATACGCAGATTCATATTGACTCTATGGGGCTCAATAACTGCTATTTCGGAGAAGCCGAAGTGGATCTGCATATCAAAGACTCACTGGCTTTCCATGCCGATGTCAACAGGCCGGACCGCAAGGTAGTGAACCTGGACGGAAAAGCGCTCTTTGACGGTTCGGGAACATGGAAACTTGACATGCTGACGGATTCGGTACCGCTGGATTTCATCAACCATTGGACGCAGTCCGTGCTCACCGACCTGCGCGGTAACGGTTCGGGACGTGTCATCGTAGGCGGTTCCAAACGCGAAGGAGTATATGTGCTCATTCGCTGTGCCGCGCTCAACTCTTCTCTCACGCTTCCATGGACCGGCGCACGGTATCTCATTCCGCACGACACCATCGTCATGGATACGACCGCTATCCTCTTCCCCAATGTGCACCTGACGGATGTAGAGGGCAATCCGGTGGAGGTTAACGGAGGCGTTTACCACGACCAGTTCCGAGATTTTGCGCTCGACCTGCATGTGGATGCACACAATGCCATCGTCTTTGATAACGAGAGACCGGGCGAATCCATACAGGGGCATATATATGCGGACGGGCATGTGGATGTGACGGGCGATGAAAGCGATATCCTCGTTTCCGCCGATGCCGTCACCGCGAAGAACAGCCGGTTCCGGTTGTCGCTCGATAATGCCTCCTCTGCCGATGAATCCAACTTCATCCATTTCGTAGAGCACCCCGAGCTCGCGCGCGCGGATACTATTAAGGAGACAGATTTGGATAACATCGATATCAAGGCCACGAAGAATGCCGTAGACAGTACGGCTTTTGAGCGTGCCGGACGGTGCCTGGTCAAACTGAATATCGAACTCAACCCCTATCTCCTTTTCCAACTCGTTTTAGGAGAACGGAACGGGGATATCATCAAAGGACGAGGCAACGGAGCACTGAGTGTGACTTATGACACAGAGACCGGAGACGTGATGGTTCTGGGTACATACGATTTGGAGCAAGGCATGCTCTCTTATACGGTAGGTAATGTGATTCGTAGAGAGTTTACGGTAGGAGAAGGCTCGTCTATAGCGTTCTCGGGTGACCCGTCCAATCCGCTGCTTAATGTGACGGCCAAATATAAAGTCACGGCGAACCTTCGGGATTTGTTCGGCCAGGATGCGGACCAGATAGCCACGTCCCGTTCGAACATACCCGTTATGACTTGTCTGCACATCAGCGGGCCGCTGAGCAATCCTATCCTCTCTTTCTCGCTTGAGTTCCCCTTGTCCGACCAGAATATACAGGCACAGGTGCGGCAAATCATCAATACGGACGAAATGCTTATGCGGCAGGTCATTTATCTTCTTGTCTTCGGGCGTTTCTTTACACCCGACTATATGGCTAATGCGCAGTACGCAACGCTCAATTCCACATATTCTCTGCTCTCGTCCACTGTCACGGGGCAAATCAATTCATGGTTGTCCAAACTGACAAACATGTTCACCCTCGGAGTGGCAATACGTACGGACGGAGAGGGAGATAACTCCAGTCAGGAGTACGAGGCACAATTCCAACTGCAACCGGTGGACCGCCTGATTATCAATGGTAATGTCGGCTATCGGTATAATGACGTATCCAATCAGCCTTTCTTCGGCGATCTGGATGTAGAAGTATTACTGACCGAAGACGGTCAATGGCGGCTCAAGGGTTACACGCACACGGTTGACAAATACTCTCTCCGACAAGCCTCTACCATACAAGGCGTAGGCTTTATGTGGAAGAAAGACTTCTAAAAAAACATCCTCAAGCCGAGGATGTTTTTGTATTTACCATTTGGTCATATACCATTGGTCATTTATTATCTTTTCTCCGGACGTGGTCCACGACGCTCAGGACGAGGACCTCTGTCGAGTTTGGCACCGTCACGGTCTTCACGACGCGGACGCTCACGTTTCTCCGGCTCTACGTAACCTTCCGGTTTCTCCTTGAGGGCCTTGGCGCTCAGACGGAACTTACCGGTCTTCGGATCCACCTCCAGCAGTTTGATGCGGATGTGATCTCCTTCTTTGATGCCGGTCTCTTCCATCGTCTCGTAGCGTTTCCAGTCGATCTCGCTGATATGCAGCAGACCTTCCTTGCCCGGCATGAACTCAACGAAGCAACCGTACGGCATGAGCGATTTAACGACTGAGTCGTACTCTTCGCCTACTTCCGGCAGCGCAACAATCGCTTTGATCTTCGCAATAGCTGCCTGCATGGAGTCGCCGTTGTTGGAAGCTACTTCTACCTTACCGCCCTTCTCGTCTTCGTCAATCGAGATAACGGCGCCGGTCTCAGCCTGAATGCCTTGGATAATCTTTCCGCCCGGGCCAATGACTGCACCAATCATATCTTTCGGGATATAGAAGGATACGATACGCGGAGCGTGCGGCTTGAGGTCAGCACGCGGAGCAGGCATGCACTCGAGAATCTTACCGAGGATATACATACGTGCCTCGTGCGCCTGTGCGAGCGCGTTCTCTAATATTTCATAGGACAGACCGTCCACCTTGATATCCATCTGGCATGCCGTCAGACCATCTACTGTACCGGTGGTCTTGAAGTCCATATCGCCGAGGTGGTCCTCGTCGCCGAGGATATCGGACAGAATAGCATATTTGGTACCCTTGTTCTCTGAAATCAGACCCATAGCGATACCGGAAACAGGCTTTTTCATTGGAACACCTGCGTCCATCAATGCCAACGTACCGGCACAAACGGTAGCCATGGAGCTCGAACCGTTGGACTCAAGGATATCGCTTACTACACGTACGGTGTAGGGGAAATCTTCCGGAATCATGTTCTTCAGCGCGCGGCAAGCGAGGTTACCGTGACCGATCTCACGACGGCCTACGCCGCGTTGTGCTTTCGCCTCACCCGTCGAGAACGGCGGGAAGTTATAATGCAGCAGGAACTTATCCGTACCTTGTATCAACGCCTCGTCTACGATCTTCTCGTCACGGCTGGTACCCAATGTAACGGTCGAGAGGGACTGTGTCTCACCACGTGTGAAGATCGAACTTCCGTGAGGGCCTGGCAGGTAACCTACCTCGCACCAGATCGGACGGATCTCTGTGGTCTTACGGCCATCCAGACGCTTACCTTCATCCAATACGGCGCGACGCATTGCCTCTTTCTCTACATCGTGATAGTAGCGGTCAACGAGCGCAGCGATTTCGTCTATATCAACCCCTAACGCTTCAGCTCTCTGGGCCATATATTCTGCTTTCTCAGCCTTGAAGTCCTCGCGAATCTGGCTGAACATCTCCTCGCGGTGATGCTTGTCGGTGTCAGCAGCAGTAGCTTGTGCGTAAGCACGTGCATATGAATAATCGTGAACAGCTTGTTTCAACTCATCATCGTTCACCTCATGGCAGTACTCGCGTTTGGTTTCCTTGCCGTATGCCTTCATCATCTCATCGATAGCGAGACATTGCGGTTTAATCGCCTCATGTGCTGCTTTGATAGCCTCTAACATCACTGCCTCCGGTACTTCTTTCATCTCACCCTCCACCATCATAATGTTGTCGTAGGTAGCGGCAACCATTAGCTCAAGGTCAGCGTGCTCGCATTGCTCGAAGGTAGGGTTGATGACCATCTTACCATCCACACGCGCAACACGTACTTCGCTCACCGGACCCTCAAACGGGATATCCGAACAAGCCAGTGCTGCTCCGGCTGCAAGACCGGCAATGCTCTCCGGCATGTCGATGCCGTCAGCCGAATACATGGTGACGTTTACGAACGTCTCTGCGTGATAGTTGGAAGGGAAGAGAGGACGAAGGGCGCGGTCAATCAGACGTGCAATCAGGATTTCGTAATCCGATGCTTTGCCTTCGCGGCGGGTAAAACCGCCAGGGAAACGTCCTGCGGACGCAAATTTCTCTTTGTACTCTACGGTCAGCGGCATAAAGTCCGTGCCGGGAACCGCATCTTTCGCGGAGCAGACAGTAGCAAGAATCATCGTGTTGCCGAGGGTAGCCATCACTGCGCCATCGGCTTGTTTTGCCAGTTTGCCTGTCTCCAGTTTGATTACTCGACCATCAGGAAGAGCAATCTCTTTGGTAACAATATTCATCTTAATGTCATCTTTTGTCTTTTGTCTTTCGACTTTCGACTAGTTACGTTTTGGTCGCCGTTTGCGACCGGTTAATTGTATAGACCCACAAAAAAGTCGCACAAAGATACAACATTTTTTTTATATACACAAATAAAATAGGATTTTTTACAAAAAAGTACACAAATAATTTGCGTAATTCAAAAAAAAACAGTACTTTTGCACACTTTTTCGCGTAAGCGAGGGGCTACTTGGTTTTGACAGCAGGTAGAATGGTTGTGTAAGCACGCCGAGCAATGAGGCAACGCTCGTTAATCTCGCTTCAAAATATAACTGGCGAAAGAACTTATGCTCTCGCTGCTTAATCGAAGTACAGTAGATTAGCGTATTTCGGGTGCAAGGCGCCTGAACGAGACGTCACTCCAAGCCGTGTCTGTGGGCTGAATGGATATAGTGGCGCAGGAATTCACAGAATAGAGGTCGCAGGCTGCGATGTGGCATCGAAAATGTAGCAGATAAGCCGGCAGTTGGTGGTTTGGGTCTTGCTGCCGGACGAAAATAAAAGCCAAAATAAGCGTGTAGAAAGCAGGATTGTTCCTTGTTTGGACGCGGGTTCGACTCCCGCTAGCTCCACGGGGTATTAGCTCAGTTGGTAGAGCGCAACGTTCGCAATGTTGAGGTCAGGGGTTCGACTCCCCTATGCTCCACAAAAGGCGCGATTAATGCTCCACAAAAAATCCGGTACGGCCGGATTTTTTGTGTTCATTGAGGGGCCCATCGGGTTCTTAGTTCATGATTTGGCACGGAATTTGTGTAAAAAGAGTGAACCAATTATTTAAGGAGGAAAAAACAATGAAAAAAATGATTATTTTGGCCATCAGTGCCATCTTGGTAGCTAACGTAAGTGCTCAAGAACACAAAAAAGATTGCTTTGAGGGCAAAAAAATGAGCAAAGAAGAGCGCGTGGAGTTTGATATCAAACGTCTGTCGCAAGAGTTGTACCTTAGTGACCAGCAGGCAGAGAAATTCGCTGCTACCTATCGGGAGTATGCCGGTAAGTTGGATGAGCTTTTCCAGAAGAACGCCCCTGCCAAACCCGAAGAAGGTAAGGCGCTGTCGGATAAAGAGTTGGACAAATTGGCAAAACAGCGTTTTGCAGGCATGAAAGAATTGGCGGATCTACAGGCAAAGTATTATGACAAGTTCCGTAAAGACCTTAATGCCCGCCAGGTTGAGAAAGTGCTTAGGCTCAATGAACCTTTTCATAAACCATGTTGCGAAAAAAAATGTGACAAGCATGGTGACAAGAAATGCGGTAAGCACGAAGGACCACGTCCGGAGTTCCCCAAGGAGTAAAAATGTACTATAAATTGACGATTTTCTTGCATAATTCAAAAAAAAGCAGTACCTTTGCAGCCGATTTATGCTACCGGTAGAATTCATAGAGAGTATCCATCAGCAGTTGGGATCGGAAGCTGCTCAATTGGTACGGGCACTGGAGACGGAGCCGGTCACGTCTATTCGTCTGAATACGAAATTGGATGTACTGACGTTTGACTGCGATACGGACGAGGTGCCGTGGCACTTGGACGGCTATTACCTTAGTGAACGCCCTGCTTTCACGCTGGATCCTCTCTTCCACGCCGGCTGTTATTATGTGCAAGAAGCCTCATCGATGTTTATCCAACAAGCGCTAGAGCAGTATGTGGACAGTTCTTCCATCGTATTGGACCTCTGTGCCGCTCCGGGTGGTAAGAGCACGCTTATCAGTGAATATTTAGGTGCAGACGGATTGCTCATCAGCAACGAGGTGGACCGCAAGCGCGTCTTTGTGCTGAGCGAGAACATTCAGAAATGGGGTAATGGCAATACGGTAGTCACCCATAATACACCTGAAGAGTTCGGCGAGAAAAGCAAGCACTTGTTCGATTGCATACTTGTTGATGCACCTTGTTCGGGTGAGGGTATGTTCCGCAAGGACGAGCAGGCCCGTAATGAATGGAGCCTGCGCGTCGTCAAACTGTGCGCTGAGAGGCAACGCGCGATTCTCATGGATGTATGGGACGCCTTAAAACCCGGAGGCATATTACTATACTCCACTTGTACGTTCAATGAAGAGGAGAACGAAAAGAATGTAGAATGGGCGGCAGAGACTTTGGGCGCAGATATCATGCCGCTTGACTATGAACCGGAATGGGGCATCACGGAAGGCACGATGGGGTATCATTTCTACCCGCATAAAACAAAAGGGGAGGGTTTTTACCTCTGTGTGTTGCGGAAACACGATGATGAGCCCTTAGACCAGGTGCGTATCAAAACTCCGAAAAAAGAAAACGTCATGCCGCACCCCGAATATCTGCCTGTTATGCGCTCATGGCTGCAGCATCCGGATGACTGGGCTATCCGCTATTCAGACCGCTTCGCCACCGCCTATCCTATGAAATACAAGGAAATTATCGACTGGCTCGCCACGCAGTTCACTTGTATCTCTACGGGTTTCGGTCTGGGTGAAGAGCGTGGACGCGGCATTGCACCGCAGCATAGTCTCAGTATGACGAAAGACCTCCGCAAGGAAGCCTTTTCGATTATTCCGCTCACGCGTGAGCAGGCACTCAGTTACTTGCGGACTGAGGCTTTGAACCTCTCCAATGTGCCCCTCGGCCTCGTCCTTTTGACATATGAGGGTGTGCCCCTCGGTTTCGCGAAGAATGTCGGGAACCGTCTGAATAACCTTTACCCGAACGAGTGGCGGATTCGTTACCTTTGAGAAACTTCTCAATTCTTTTCCAATAATGCATATCCTCGGGAGAGACGAGCGTCATCGCTTCTCCGCTGTTTTCTGCGCGTGCCGTACGACCGATGCGGTGCACGTAGTCTTCGGGTGCATGCGGCACGTCGTAGTTGATGACGAGTGGAATATCCGTCACGTCAATGCCGCGCGACACGACATCCGTTGCAACGAGCACATCCACTTTGCCGTTTTTGAAATCCAGCATTACTTGGTCGCGTTCCGTTTGTTCCAGATCACTGTGCATCGCGCGCGCGTCTATTTTTAAGGAACGTAGCGTACGCGTGAGTTCTTTGACCCGCTGTTTTTTTCCTGCGAACACAATTACCTTCTTTAATTGATGGTCAGAAAGAGAAGATTGGTGGTCGCTTAAAGTAGAAAGAAGGGCTTCCACTTTTTTCGATTCTTCGACATACAGGTGCTGCTGATGAATGGTCTCAGGTGGTCGGGAGACGGCTATCTGTACTTCCACCGGATGACGCATGATTGCGTGCGCCATGCGGCGTATTTTATCAGGCATGGTAGCGGAGAACATGATGGTCTGCCGCTCTTTGGGTAACCGCCGCACAATCGTCATGATATCATCATAGAAACCCATATCAAGCATGCGGTCAGCTTCATCAAGGATAAAATACTTGACTCCGGAGAAATCGACATCGAAAATATTCATCTGGCTGATCAGACGCCCGGGAGTAGCAATAACTATATCCGCACCTTTTTGCAATCCGCTCACCTGATTTCCCCATGCGCCGTTAGTATCTTTTCCGCCGTAGATGGGAACAGAAGAAAAAGGTACATAATAACCGAAGCCCTGCATCTCGCGGTCTATCTGCTGCGCCAATTCGCGCGTAGGCGCCATGATGATTGCGTTCAATTTGTCAGGATCATGGTCGTCATAAGCAAGATTGGTCAACAACGGTAAGATATATGCCGCTGTCTTACCCGTACCTGTTTGTGCACATGAAATCACATCGTGCCCCTCTAAAATAACAGGGATGGTTTTCTCCTGCACCGGAGTACATACATCAAAATGCATGTCCCACAGTGCATCCAATACTTCGTCAGATAATGCTAACTCGTCAAAATACATAAATCGGGTACAAAAGTACAAAAAAATTTGCGTATGTGCAAAAAAAAGTGTACTTTTGCAGCGAATTTTGAGAATATGGCGGTAGAAATACGCGAAATAAAGACCAAAAAAGAGTTGCGGGCGTTTATTCGGTTCGCTAATGATTTGTATGCGGACTGCCCATATTACTGCCCACCGCTGCTGTTCGACGAACTGAACTGTTTTGACCCGAAAGGCAACCCGGCATTAGAGGTGTGTGATTTCCAACTATGGATGGCTTTCCGTGAGAAAAAGCCGGTAGGACGCGTGGCAGGTATTATCAATCATAAGGCGAATGAAAAATGGGGATACAAGCATGTTCGTTTCGGGTGGTTCGACTTCATTGATGATTTTGAGGTGAGCAAGGCTCTGTTGGATACGGTTGCTACCTGGGGTAAGGAGCATGGCATGGATGCCCTGAACGGGCCTGTCGGATTTACGGATTTTGATCATGAAGGACTGTTGCTGGAAGGATACGAATACCTTGCACCGATGGCATCGCTCTACAATTATCCGTATTACATCAAGCATATTGAGTCCTATGGATTGACGAAAGAAGCGGACTGGATTGAGGTGCAGGTTTATCCGCCGACTTGCTGTCCGGGACGTTTGGAACGGGTAGCAGAGATTGTCAAGCAGCGCTCGCACGTACATGTGGATAAAGTAAAGAACTCCCGCGAATTGGTGCGTAAGTACGGCATTGAATACATGGACGTCATTGATACGGCGTATCAGAAGTTATACAACTTCCAGCCGATGACTGACCGGCAGAAGAAGTATTACATGAAAATGTATTTCCCGATCCTTAATTTCGATTTTGTGACACTTGTTGTAAATGAGAAGAATGAAATAGTCGGGGTGGGACTGGGCATGCCGGATATATCTGAAGCCTTACGCAAATGCGGCGGAAAATTACTCCCCTTCGGATGGTTCCATATCCTGCGAGCTCTCAAAGCCAAGAAAATGGATGCTTTTAACTTGCTGCTTATCGCTGTACGGCCGGACTATCAGGACAAGGGTATCAATGCGCTCTTCTTCCAGGATCAGATACCGTATTTCAACCAATACGAAATCAAGCGAGTAGAGACGACGGCAATCCTGGAAACCAATACAAAGAATATAGCTAATTTCACGCAGTTCGACCATAAGATACACAAACGTCGCCGGGCGTATATCAAGGAGATTTAGAGCTTAGAGGTGAGAGGAAAAGAGAAAGTATATACAGCGGCACAGACGCGACTGAACAAATACGTCAAGAACAACGGCATGCGTCCTTCGGCGGTACGGAACATGGTATTGGAGCAAGTGTGTCTCCTTCACCAACCATTTACGGCTGAACAATTGATAGCGGTCTGTGCGCCCGAGCGAATATCTGTCGGAACGGTGTATAATGCGCTGGGTTTATTCGTGCAAGCAGATATCCTTCGTGGGCTGCAGCGACAACGGGGACATATACAAACGGAATACGAACTGATACAAGATTCCGCCAAGCATATGCAATTTATATGCAAGAACTGCGGACGTACAGTTGATTTCAACGA
>Ga0310696_10006998_pt1 | contig 13320 bp, 5 predicted proteins | sample AusTroGonzalo_MG_4_FD_203885 | JGI IMG/M metagenome (GOLD analysis project Ga0310696, IMG submission 203885) | Bovine rumen microbial communities from tropical cattle in Woodstock, Queensland, Australia - Gonzalo_02 (v2) (version 2) | ecosystem: Host-associated > Mammals > Digestive system >... | reverse complement strand
GAAGGAGGGGCATTCCTATTTTGGTCATGTGCTTGGCGCAAAAGAACTAGAGACTTTTAAGGCCATCTTCAAGGTTGGGATGATTGCCGAGTTAGTCAATATGGAGCATCGAAACAAGAAGACCAAGGTTCTTGGAATGGAGAAAGTCAGAACCGAACAAGGCGAAGATGTTGATGTGATGAATGTTGATGTCGTTGATGTTGCATCCAACAATACCGTGTCCTTTGAAAAGGATGGCGCATCATACGAATATGATGTCGAACTCAAATTCAGAGATGTTGTTGCCACCAATATGCGCAATGCTAAAGGCTTACGTTCAATTCCGGCTGGGCTGATTCCAGAAAGTCTTTTTCTGCCGACGCGGGAAATGCTCACCATTTATCCCAACTACCAGTCCTTGAGCAAAAAATACCATCTCCCATACGATCAGACATACGATGACACGATTGTCGCTCTGGGACTTCCCTATCAGAAAGAGATAACTGCGGAATACGACGGAATTGTCGAAGAACTGGAAAAAGCTATTGATGGAGAAATTATCCTTCGCAATGAAAAATTCTACTTTCATCCGAACTCAGCCCCACAAGACCAGGATTTTGACATCAATATGACGGCAGAGGGATGGCGAAAGCTCGGCATGGTTCTGCAACTTCTGAAGAACGGAGGACTTCACACGGGGATGGCTCTCTTCTGGGATGAACCGGAAGCCAATCTTAATCCTCAACTGATTCGGCTGATTGCCAAGGTGATTGTCCAGCTTTCAAGGCAGGGTATCCAGGTATTCCTGACGACCCATAGTCTATTTCTGCTCCGTGAGGTGGATATGCTGACAAAGGCAGGGAAGTCTGTTTTTGACAAAGGCGATGTCCGTTTCTTCAATTTCATTGGGAAAGGAAAGGTCGAGCAGGGAAATACGCCAGAGGAGCTTGGCGACATCCTGTTGCTGGATGAATCCATGGCTCAATCCGACCGATTCATGAAAATGGAGGAGTGAGCATGAACAGCATTAACGTTGATTCAAGGACATTCGATTTCCCGGATGAGTGGCTTGTGGTAAAATATGATGAGATTCCCTACTACACGACAAAGTTCCAAAATCCGAGCAAAGGCAAACTAAAACCAGAAATGAAGGCCGTGGATTTGATTGCCTTGGGAAAGTCAGGCAATGAGCAGGTGATGTATATGATAGAATCCAAGGATTATAGGGTTCATAGACGCACAAAGGATATGCCCCCAGCCGAGGAATTCATTCATAAAGTCCTGGACACGTTGACAGGAATGATTCCTGCTGCCCTATGTGGTGATGGCAGCCCCAATGAGATTGTGCTCCGCAACCAATTATGCAAGGCCACAAAGCTTCGTCTGGTATTCCAGTTTGAGCAGCCAGCGAAGCATTCAAAACTTTTTCCGCGAGCATTTGATCCCGCCGACATTCAAACGAAAATCCGTGCAGAACTCCGCTCCATAGACCCACATGCCTTGGTGATTGATGCGGATAGTCAGGGAAAAGTGGCTTGGAGCGTCAGATAAGGAGATGACAGTTATGAAACCTTGGAGACAAATCGCCCGTCCACATCGAGATGTGCTGGAGGGAACTCTACTACAGTCAGATTTCGCCGCAGACATTTTTCATGTCCTGCAGGGCGATGCGCCGCAGGAATACATGGATGCGGAAAAGTTCTTTGCCCGCACCTACATTACGGAGGGGATGCGTCTGCTGCTGATTTCACTCGTCCAGCGTCTCACAGGAAAAGGCGGCGATCCCGTCATACAGCTTCAGACGAATTTCGGAGGAGGCAAGACCCATACATTACTAGCCGTCTATCATCTTGCGACGCGGAAAGTCTCCACAGACAGGCTGGCAGGCATTCCAGCCTTGCTGGACGAAACTGGCGTCACGGAATTGCCCTGTGCAAATGTCGCGGTCATTGACGGAAACAATCTCTCGCCCAACCAGCCAGCCGAACGCGGTTCACTGACAATCCGTACCATCTGGGGACAACTCGCCTGGCAGCTTTTGGGTGCGGAAGGCTACGACATGGTCGCGGACAGCGACAAGGCTGGAACTGCCCCTGGCAAGGAAGTGATGGTGAAACTGCTGAAAAAGGCCTCGCCGTGTGTGCTTCTGCTGGATGAACTTGTCGCATTCTTCCGACAATTGGACAATTCAAAGGAACTGACGGCAGGTAGTTTTGAGAGCAACGTATCCTTCATTCAAGTTCTGACGGAAAGCGTCAAGGCTGTTCCAAATGCCATTCTCCTAGCCTCTTTGCCAGAGTCCGATACGGAGGCGGCTGGCTCTTTCGGACGTGTTGCCTTGGACACTTTGGAGAAATACTTCGGACGTGTGGAGAGTGTCTGGAAACCAGTCGGGACGGACGAGGCCTTTGAGATCGTGCGGCGTCGCTTGTTCGAATCCATCGGCGATGCCCCGGAAATGGAGGCAATTTGCCGTGAATATATGGATTTCTATAGGAAGCACAAGGACAAATTCCCATCAGAAACACAGGAAAGCCGTTATTATGAAAGGCTGAAGAAATCCTATCCTATACACCCGGAGGTTTTTGACCGCCTCTATGAGGACTGGTCAACATTGGACAAATTCCAAAGGACGCGAGGCGTTTTGCAATATATGGCAATTATCATTCATCGCCTATGGAACTCCAATGATCAGGACCCAATGATTCAGCCTGCCTCCATCCCCCTGGAGGATGTCAAGGTGCGCATTGCCAGCACACGCTATCTCCCTACAGGCTGGGATCCAATCATCGAGAAGGAAATTGACGGACCAAACTCGGCTCCTGCGAGCATTGATGGCAATGACACCCGCTTTGGAAGCATCTTCGCGGCCACTAGAGCGGCGCGTACCATTTTCCTGGGAAGCGCTCCATCAACATCCCAGCAGGGGGCAAGGGGCATTGCCGTTGAACGTATTCTTCTGGGGAGTGCGACGCCAGGGCAAACACTATCCATCTATGAGGATGTCTTGAAACGTCTTCGCGACAAGCTTCATTACCTTTTTGCTGATATCGACCGCTTCTGGTTTGACACACGCCCGAACCTGCGGCGAGAGATGGAGACAAGGAAAGCCAAGGTTGAAACTTCGTCGTTGAACAAGACCTTGAAGGAGATGATGTCCCAGCTTTGCGGACGTGGGCAGTTTTTCAGTGGAGTGCACATTTTCACACCCCATGCGGACATTCCTGATGACATCGGCAATGGTCCGCGTCTGGTAGTTATGCCGCCAGACCAATTCAAGGCCTATTCCAAGGCAAACGCCAAGATGTCCTTTGAGGCAGCGAAGGAAACACTGGAACATCGTGGCGATCAGCCACGCATCCATAGGAACCGCATTCTGTTCTTGGCAGCAGACCTGAATGTCGTCTCCAGAGTCATCGACCAATGTCGCACCTATCTGGCATGGGGAGACATTGTGACCGACATCGATGATGGGCGCATTAACCTTGATACATTCCAAGCAAGACAAGCCAAAAAGGAAAAAGAGACCGCTCATCAAATTCTAAAGCAAGAACTGATGGAATGTTATCGGTATGTCCTGACACCTATTCAGAATGGCCAGAGGGACACTACTTTTGATGTCAGAAAAATTGGCGTTGCGAGTGGGAGTGGAATTGCATCTACGGTTGAAAAACTTCTGTGCGAAGAGCAGAGCATTATCCAGAAATGGTCTCCCGTGCATTTGAAAAACCTTATGCAAAGCACCTATTTCACCAATGGCAGAACAGAGGTTTCCTTGCAGAAAGTCTGGCAGGATTGCTGCAATTATTGCCAGATGCCACGTCTTATGAATGAGGAGGTTTTCACCAGAGCTGTATGCGAAGGTGTTTCAAAAGGCGATTTCTTCGGCTTTGCAATGGGAAAGGAAGGCAATCAGTATCTAGGCTTCGAATATGCAAGCAATATGTTCAGTCTTGGCATTGACCAGGAAGCCTTGCTAATAGTTAAGGAAGCGGCAGAAGATTACAAAGCAAAGCATTCTCCAGTTTCATCCGAAACCACGGGAACCTCCTCTGACAATGGAGTTAATCCCCCGTCATCAACTGCGACAAACGTCTCTTCAGTAAGCAATTCAACATCTGCAATGACAGGAAACGCTCCAGCCAGTCGAGTGCTGCACAGGCATTACTTTGGAACAGTGGAACTTGATCCAGTTTCTGGGACTATGCAATTTGCCCAGCTTATGTCTGAAGTAATTGGGCATTTCACCGCAAAAACTGATGTAAAAGTGACGCTCAAGCTGGATATTGAGGCCCATTCTGCATCAGCATTTGATGAAGCCACTGAAAGGACTGTAAAAGAAAACGGCAATACTCTGAACATTCAGGGAGAAGGTTTCACGGAGACATAAGAAGTAACGTAATAATGTGGCGGATGACGTAATAGCAGTTAAAACAGAGCGTATGAATACTTCCAATAATACAAGTACTTGGCAAGAAGAGTTGCGTGAGCATCGGCTCAAAATAGTAGATGCCTTGAATGATCCAATCACTGAAGGTTATTGGGATAGCATTATTGATAAGTATTCAGAGAAAGGGCATTTCGTGTATGAACTCTTACAGAATGCCGATGATGCTGGTGCAATATCGGCGTCATTTGAATTGTATCAGGATGATGTTGGTGATAACGGACGGCTTGTTTTTCGCCATAACGGAACAAAACATTTCTTTGTATCAGATCCTAAAAGGCATAAAGAAGATAAGCGGAATAATACTTTAGGTTCTGTCAATGCAATTACTAGCCCTGCTAATCAGTCAAATAAGAGCAAAGAAGATAGCATTGGCAAATTTGGTGTTGGATTTAAGTCGGTATTCCATTATACAATTGAGCCGTCTATTTATGATGAAGGCATCAGGTTTAAACTAAATCGCTATATTGTACCTGATTTTGACATTCCAGAATACCCTGGCCGTGAGAAAAATGAGACGGTATTTAACATCCCTTTCAATCGTCACAGTGAAGAAACTGTTGATGCCGAAAGAAGAATGCATATCCCAACGAAGCAGGAATGTTATGAGGAGATTAGGCAACGACTAATTACCTTGAAGTTCCCGACATTGTTCCTGTCCAATTTGAGAGAAATTGTTTATAAAATTATAGATGCACAAGGCATAGTGGTAGAGAATGGGATGTATAAATCAGAGGAAGAGGAGAAAGGCACAAACGCTGAAGTTTCTTATTCGTTCATACGTTATAATGAACCCAATTCCAACAATCAACTTGTGACACACTATCTGTGGAAGTTCTCGTGCGGAGAGCATAATTACGACCGTTATTCAATTGCATTTATGGCCAATGAGGATAAAAGCCTTAAGAGCAGCAAAGATTTTTATTGTTTTCAATGTTTTTTCCCGACTAAAGTGAATAAAGGCTTGCGATTTCTAGCACACGCACCGTTTTTATTGACTGAAAGTCGCGAGGGAATTATCGAAGATGCCCACAATCAAAAATGCATTGAGCAACTATCGAAGTTGACTGCAAGAGCCATAGAGTTATTGGCAACTTTCAAAACCTCGCGTGGCCAGGGAGTTTACGACGAAGAAAGCGTAAATGTCTTCCCAATTCGCCCTTTCTTGGGTGATGATGCAGAACGCTTTAAGTGCTTTTACGATGAAACAAAACGAGTGTTTCAGCGAAAATGCGTCATTCCGTCAGCAGGAGGCTATTCAACATCCCCAAATGTAGTTATCGCGGCTTCGTTGGAAATGCGGGAGCTATTTTCACCAGAAAGTCTTCGTGTCCTGTTGAACCAAGAGGAAGTTGATTGGGCATTCCCAAATGTCAATATGAGGTCCCAAGTTGCGGAACAAGGTGATGTTATACAATTCATCCGAGAAATTGGGCTGAAAAGGCTGTCAGATGAGTTTGTTATTGACAGATTGTCAGAATCATTTATGACAACTCAAGATTTACCATGGATTGCAAAGCTGCATAAATGGCTTGATCAAGATGCCGACAGAAGGAAAAAAGCAAAGACGAAGCCAATTTTTCGCTCTGACAAAGGCAAGTCGGTGGCTGCGTTTGATGAAAACGGCGATAATATCCTATATCGTCCATGGGCCGGGAAAAATCCATCTGGATGTGAAACAGTGTCTTCTGAAATGCTGAAACAAGAATGGTCAATGGATTTAATTGACCATTATAAGATTCCTGAACCTAATGCAAAAGCATGGTTATTGAAAGATCTCAATGATAGCACGGCTCTTGGAGAACGGGATGATCATTTGACTTGGTTCGCGTATGTTATACAGCAAACGCTGTCTTTGGATCAAATAGATCAAAAAGAAGTTTTTGAAAAACTTAAAGGAAAGCATTTACTCTGCGTTGATGTCAATGGAAATGAGTCTAGAAACTTGGGATCTAATATGTATTTCCCATCCTCGGAATTAAAGGACTATTTTTCCGGCAATGGCCATGTTTTATTTTTGGATTATGACGCATATTTAAAAGCATTGCCAGAATATGAGGATAGGTTACAGGACATTTTCAGTAGTTTAGGTGTTGCGAAATTGCCGCGATTGAAATCTGTTGAGCTTTCTCAAACGGTTTTTTCAACAGAGTATATGGCGATTCGTGGAGAATGGGCGAGACAAACATGGTACATCGAGGATCCAGAGAGATGGACAGAAATTGAATATGAAGGGCTGCGCGATTTGCTGGCACGGATTGAATCGACAACGGATAGTGAAAGCCAGATGCAGTATGCCCAAATATGCTGGCAAGTTCTTATTAAAATTGCAGAGGAATCAGCAGATAAACACTTTTCGACAAGACTAATTGATGGTCAGCATTTTTACAAATATTATGGTCCGAAGGAAGAGCTATTTGCTAATTATTCACTGTATCAGTTGAAAAATGCGAAGTGGCTTCTAGACAAGACGGGAAAACCTGTTTCTGCTTCAGAAGTCACGCTTCAAAACTTGAATGCGGCATTTATGGAAGACACAGTAATTGCAAATGCTGTAAGAACTGAACTTGGTATCAAGAATGATGCAAGCGTAGAAGCATTTTTGGCTTTGTCATCCGCAGATCAGAAACTGCTTGATTTTGCAAGACAATTAGAACAAAAACTGTCTGGTAAAGGCAAGAGCATTGGTGACTTGATTAACAATGAAGACCTGCTTAGAATTGTTTCTGGAAACGCAGAAGACAGCTTTCAAAACAATGTAGGCCAAACGACAGAACCGAAGAAGAGAAGCCGCGAGAGAAGGGATGAAGAAATATTATTAGAACTGACTGATGAACAAAAACGACGCCTGGACAAAAGTTCTTCCTCCAGTTGCGTACAAAACTGCATTGATCCCCTAGCAGATGTCTCTGCAAAAGTGGTCAAGGTGGCGGATCTGTTTGGGATGAAACTTTGCATCCCATGGTATCAGCGCCCCTATGAATGGCAGGAAAGAAATGTCGTCGAATTGCTTGAAGATATATTTGCTGCAAGCCGTGGGAAAAAATCTGCCTATCGGCTGGGGTCGATTATTTTGCACCACCGCAAGGAAGATGCAAGTGATATAGATGTGTATGATATTGTAGATGGGCAACAGAGGACTTTGACGCTTGCGTTGCTGTGCAGTGCGCTTCCTGGCGAGCCTCCGCCTGCGTGCTTTACCGATCCCGATTTCTATCCGGCACTGAAACAATGCCGGATATCGCGGAGAAACATAAGAAATAATTATGTCGTGATAGAGAACTATATAAAGACACACAACCTGACCGAAGAGGCCGTGAGGAATGCACTGAATATTCTGGAAGTCGTTGTGATTCGCGTTGAAACGCAGCCTGAGGCATTCCAACTTTTCGATTCGCAGAACTCGCGAGGCAGACGTCTTGAACCTCACGATCTTTTGAAAGCATACCATCTTCGCATTGCAAAAGACCAACCCGGCAAGGGAAAAATAAAGGAGCAGGTCGAAAAGTGGGAAAATCATAGGAGCGTTGATATTTCAAAGTTGTTCAGAGATTACCTGTATCGAATTTACAAATGGGAACGCCTGGAGAAATGCTTTGGATTTGCCGCAAAGGATATCGGCGTGTTCAAGGGACTGCCTGTGAAGTGGGAGGAGCAAAGAGCCATTGTTTGCGATTATGACTATGCAAAGAAGGCAAAAGCATCCACGGGTATGTTTCAGATAGGGGAACCAGTTGTGCCTGGACTGGATTTCTTTGAGATGGTTGAGCATTACTTTGATATGAGGCAAACCATTGACAAGAAAATATCTTCCTGTGAAAAGGTTAATGCTATATTTAAAACACTCGAGGGACACAGTGGCGTTGCGTATGTCGAAAAAATGTTTAAGGCAGTGCTTTTGTGTTATTTTGATAGGTTTGGCTTTGAGGAATCCGCCCCCGATGTTGCCATAGCCAAATTGTTCAAATGGGCATACGCAGTCCGTTTGGATTTGGAATACCTTGGACCGAAGACACCAAATAAATACGCCTTGGGCGGCGACGGGAACTACACGAACAGAATCGCCATGTTTGCCAAGATTAAAAATGCAAGAGCACACACCGATATTACCAATTTGGTAATCAATATCGGTTCCGAGGAGCGTATAAAAAAAGATGTATGGCACATCCTTTGGAATGGTCTCAAGAATCTATGATCGGAGGAATAAAACATGACTAGTGATGAAAACAACGCCGTGAAAAAAGTCCACATCGTATATAAAAACGGCAATACTCTGTTCGCGAATGAAAACGAGATCTATGAGATTCCAATCTATCAGAGAGCCTTTGCCTGGGGAACCGAATCAAGCGCTGACATCAATCGTGTCGATGAGGTCTGCCAGTTGATGGACGATGTCTTCAATTTTGAAGAAAACACTTATTACATCGGTTCGATGGTAGTGCAGCGAAAAGACATAAACAGTGGCGATGACCGTGAGAAATATGAGGTGATTGATGGCCAACAGCGGCTGACGGCCCTATACATCATTTTGAGTTGTCTGAATTGGCAGTTGAGGGAAGGAATCATAAAATCTCCATTTAAAGAATTAAAGATGCTATCGACGACTTTGACATACAGTAACAGACAAAAATCACAGTCAGCAATCAGCTATCTTGACGAAGTAATCAAGTTCAAAAATGGTCAGGAGTCAAAGATTCCAAAGGTGAAAGATGAAGAAAAAGAGAAAGAAGAACAGTGGCAGGCACAATTAGATGAGCATATTGTATATTTGGAAGGCAGCATATGCGATGCAGTATGTCGTGTGTTAGACTGGTTTGACTCTAAAGGTGTGGAGTACCAGAAAACGCTTCTAGACAAGTTGCAGAAAGTCATACTATATCGTATTGAAGTCCCCGAAGATACGGATTTCAATCTGTATTTCGAGATCATGAATGTTCGTGGCGAGCAGCTGGAGCAAACCGATATAGTAAAAGCACGTCTGATGCAGATTTTGGACAGCGATGTCAAAAAGGAATGGTTTGCAAGGACCTGGAATGGCTGCCGCGATATGACCGGATACGTCCAGATGAACTTTTCCACTTCGGGAAACAATGCAAGAAGCATCTTGTTTGGAGAAGATTGGAATGAACTGCCAGATGCAAAACGATTTGAGCAATTGCTCAACGCGGAGGAAGAGTTCCCCAAAGGCGAAGACGCTTGCGATTCCACTATGTTGTCTGCTGTTTTGAATCCAAATGCCGGTTTCGAATATGGAAAAACAGACCAGAATGTTGACCCAGAGGAAAATTCAAGATTTAGCAGTGTGATTTATTTCCAATATTTCCTTTTGCATGTACTACGCATCTATAAGAAAGTGCTTGAAGGCGGAGCATTGGAGACTGGGCAATTGAAAGAGAAAGACATTGCAGGGGAGTTTGAAAAATGGCTTCCAAAGGATATAGACAAACAAGCCGAATGGGCATGGGGATTTATGATTTGTCTTCTGAAATGCAGATGCTTGTTCGACCGTTTCTTCATCAAGCGCGACTATATTAATGATGAATCTGGTGATTGGTGTATAATGTCGCTGAAGAAAAGTACAAGCAATGAAAACAGCTGGCAATACCAGGAGACCGAAGGAAAGGACAAAGAAAATAAGCGTTGTATGATGATTGAGTCCTGCTTGCGAGTAACATATACCGATCATAAGACCATGCATTGGATTACTCGTCTGCTTGATTGGGTTTACGGCAAGTATCAGCATGGAGCCGTCCCTATTTCTTCCGTAGCGGACAAATGTGAGGAATTTGCCAAGGAGGAGGTAAAAAGAGACCTGCAGGATATGAAAGCTCACTCGTATAGAATGGGGACGCGCACGTCGCACCTCTTATTTAATTATTTAGATTTCCTGTTATGGAAAGAAAAAGATTATTTGAACAATGGCAATACCAATTTTGCCTTTGAGTTTCGTAATTCTGTTGAGCACTGGTATCCGCAACATCCGACAACCATTGATGCTTGGGAAGATGGAATAGTTGACGGAGAGCAAAAGCTGCTCGACCGCGATGGATTTGGCAATCTTTGCCTGATACATGCAAGTGATAATTCTCGTTTTTCCAACCTGCCCCCCGTATCTAAGTCAACGTATTCACCAGAAATGAACGAGCATGGTAGCCTGAAATACCGGCGTATGGTTGACGAGGTCAAACGAGTGAAAACCCGCACACAGAATGACATAACAGCAAATAAACAGTGGCAAGAAGTCTCGTTTAAGCATGGAAGAGAAATGCTTGAATTGTTGGCAGCAAGTATCGGTGGCTTTGAATTGGAATTGAAAAAGTACGAATGGGAAGGCCGCGATAATACCTGTGAAGACCATAATGCAATCTCGCAAAAAACAGGAGAAGATTGTTGACACTCTGTCCACTAGCCCATTAATGATAAGACCATGCAGACGATTACCTCCAGAAAACTATACGGCAAGCTGAACTCGTTCATGGGGACGATGCGCGACGGCACGGCCAGGGAGATGATCGAGGGGCAGCAGGCGCTCATCGACTACCTCCAGACGAAGCTGGCCATCTACGAGGGGAAGCTCCCGAGGCCACTGGGAAGGAGCGTCCCGAACTGACCGACGCGGACCGCGCCAGGCTTGCCCGCGCCGCGCACGGCCTCAACGCCGACCAGCTGGAGCGGAACGAGCACACGTGGTCGCCAAAGACGTTCATGGACTGGTACAGGGAGCTTGTGGCGAACAAGTACACCCATCGGACATATCCCCCCAGACGCGGACGGCCCTCAATGGATCAGAAGACCGTGGACGCCATCGTCAGGCTCGGCAGGGAGAACTCCAACTGGGGCTACGGGCGGATCGCCAACTTCGTCTACTGGCTGGACTACAAGGTCAGCTTCATGACCATCAAGCGCATCATCAACGAGCAATTTACGAAAAATGGAGTATATTATTTTTTGTTGTTTGGTACCAAGTTAAGTTAAGGTTTTGCTAATATGGAAACACTGCCGCAAAAAATCATTTTCCCTGAAAACACGCCACAGACGAGTAATACTATTTCTGTAATTATTCAAGCACTTAATATTCCAAGAGAAGTACTTGCGTCAGATGATGAAATAGCATATGCGTGGAATAATTTACCTCGCGAGTTAATGAAAATTCCATCTGAAAGTAGAAATGAATTGATTGCCAAAATGTGTATAGCTATTAGTTGTGGTCTTTTTGATAGCGCAATAAATTATATTTGGAATTCAACCATTATTTATTTGCGCCAGAAAATCTCAGCTTTTGGACTGCCGTTTATTGCTCAAATTCTCGAAAAAGACTTTTCTGAATCAGTATTAAATGAGATGCAAGATTCTCAACTTTTAGATTTGACCTTAAAACTAAATATCATATCACCTGATGCGTTCTTCTTTTTGGATCAATGCCGAAGTACGCGTAACAATTTTTCTGCCGCTCATCCCTCCATCGGTAAAATTAACGATAGCGAGGTCATAACGTTTTTGAATAGGTGTGTGAGATATGCATTAGCAGCTAACGGTGACATACATGGAATTGATGTGAATGAATGTATTAAAGCCGTCAAAGCAGGGCGTTTTACAAATGAACAAAAAAGAGAATGGATTGATAGACTAAAATTAACATGCGATGCACAGCGCCAATTAATTTTTCCAATATTACATGGAATTTATTGCGATCCTTCATCACAAGAAACTGCAAGGGATAATTCGTTACAATTATGTCGTGAATCTGTTCCAACCTTTTCAGATATTGTAAAATCCAATTTAATAAACAAACATTCAGAATATGTAGCTAAGGGAGATACGCAAAGGCATACAGCATCAAGGCGTTTCTTTGAACAGATTCATATGTTAGATTTATTGTCAGATTCTGAACGACATACAATAATATCAAATGTATTACAAAGATTATGGACAGCACACATAGAATTGAATAATTTTTATAACGAAAAACCTTTTGCAGACCAATTATGTGAATTGATTAAGCATACTGAAGTGCCAATTTCTGTAAAAAGTCAGTTAGTTAGTATTGTAGTTGCATGTTATTTGGGTAATGGATACGGTGTTGCCAATTCTGCAATAGCATCCTATGAATCCATTATCACTAATTTTACTCCTCGCGAAATAGAAATAATGTTTTTATATTTCTGCGATAAAAAATATCCGTTGAGAGTATCAGGTCGTTTAGCCGAGCAACAGTTTGCCAAGGCAGCAAGGCTTATTGCCGAGGATTCTGTTCCTGCTACTGTAAAAAACGATTATAACTCCTGGAAATGCAAATAGTCATGGCGCATACGAGAGCAAAGGATGGTTGAGATATTTATGGTGCACTTTTGTATGCTCTTCAAAAATCAAGATATATTTATAATGATTTTTGTTTTACCGCCATAGAGGCAGTTCCAGCCGGAAGGAGATTCACCCGAGGGACAGGGCATCCATTGGCAACTCCGAAGCGAGACCTTTGTGGGAGATGCATATCCCGCCTGTTTTGAGCACGATTACAAGGTGCGTGGCATTCACCGCGCCGCCCGAAACCACATCATATTTCCCGAAACGCCATAAAGGTCTGGTGAAGGCGGTTTTCCTTCAGGAAGCGATTGGCGAATGAATTATCCATCTCAAAATCGGTCGCGGAGCGTTGTTTCCAGCAATTCTTTTAACCCCGACCATTCATTTACCACAAGGCACTTGGGGCTTTGCTCTAGTGCCTTTCTTTTTGGTATGCGCGGCATGCACAACAACTTGGTGGTGAAAGTCCACTACAGACTTGGCAGTAGGAACTGTTAGCGAAGAGCAAGGGTGTCCACCGTGAGGCGGAATCTGAAAGAAGCTGGACGCAAATTCCCGGCCTGACGAACAGAAATCACATACAAGGCGGT
>Ga0310696_10006997_pt1 | contig 13321 bp, 10 predicted proteins | sample AusTroGonzalo_MG_4_FD_203885 | JGI IMG/M metagenome (GOLD analysis project Ga0310696, IMG submission 203885) | Bovine rumen microbial communities from tropical cattle in Woodstock, Queensland, Australia - Gonzalo_02 (v2) (version 2) | ecosystem: Host-associated > Mammals > Digestive system >... | reverse complement strand
TAATTATACCAGCAATATATTTTCAGAAATATTTTCTCCATATTCGTGAGCAATATAACGCTGCAAAGATACACTATTTCTGCTACCCCAAAAAATCGTATTTTTGCCGCCTCATTTAGTTCAAAGTTCAAAGTTCAAAGTTCAAAGTTCAAAGTTCAAAGTTCAAAGTTCAAAGTTCAAAGTTCTAAGTTCTAAGTTCAAAGTTCTAAGTCAATGAACTACCTAACCGTCGATAAAGTTTCCAAGTCCGTGGGCGAGAAGGAACTCTTCTACCAGATCACGTTCGGTCTGGAAAAGGGGCAGAAGAGTGCGCTCATCGCCCGCAACGGCACGGGGAAAAGTACGCTCCTTAATATCATTGCCGGATTCGACACCCCCGACGAGGGACAGGTAATCATCCGCAATGATATTGTGGTTTCGTATCTGCCGCAACGGGATGACTTTAACGACGACAGCTCGGTGTTGGATACCCTTTTCGACACGCAAACACCTGTATTCGAAGCGATTAAGGAATACGAGACCTGCGTGACGCTGATGGAGAACGGCAAGGAGGTGTCGCAGGAGCGCATGGAGAAGGCCATCTCCGACCTTGACCGACTGCAAGCTTGGGACTATGAGTCGAAAGTGAAGGAGATTCTGTCAAAATTCGGCATCAATGACGTGCTGAAGAACGTGGGCGAACTCTCTGGCGGTCAGCGGAAAAAGGCGGCGCTCGCCAAAACCCTCATCGCCGACACCGACCTGCTCATCCTCGATGAGCCAACCAACCACCTCGACATTGAGATGACCGAATGGCTGGAGAACTACCTCTCCACCGCCAACATCACCTTGCTGATGGTCACCCACGACCGGTCCTTCCTCGACCGCGTCTGCAACGACATTTTCGAGCTTTCCAACGGCAACCTGTACCATTATCGGGGCAAATACGACTACTTTTTGGAGAAAAAGGCCGAGCGGTTGGCCAATGCCGCTGCCGAGCACGAAAAACTGCGGCAACTTTACCGTCGCGAGCTCGCATGGGTACACACCTCCCCGCAGGCACGTACCTCCAAGGCCCGCGCCCGCATCAACAATTTCGAGAAACTGCAAGAGCAGATGAATGTGCGCAGCGAGGCCGCCCCCGAAGGATTCAAGGTGCAGGCTGAGCGAATCGGTCACAAAATATTGGAAATCAGCCATCTGGATTTCTCCTATCCCGACCAAACCATCGTCAAAGATTTCTCCTACATTTTCAAGAAAGGGGAAAAATGCGGCATCGTGGGCAAAAACGGTTCCGGAAAGAGCACCTTCCTGAAGATGATCATGGGCGAGGTGATTCCCGACGGCGGCAAAATCACCCCCGGACAGACCATCAAGTTCGGCTACTTCTCGCAGAACGGGATGGAATACGCCGGCAACAAAATTGTGTTGGAATTAGTGAAGGAGCACGCCGAAGTGATTCGGATGGATAACGGCAACTACATGAGTGCCAGTAATTTCCTGAACCATTTCGGATTTCCATACAGTCTGCAATACACCTACTACAATGACCTGAGCGGCGGCGAGAAACGGAAACTGCACCTGCTCATCACGCTGCTCAAAAACCCCAACTTCCTCATCCTTGATGAGCCTACCAACGACTTCGACATCGACACGCTGAACCTGCTGGAGGACTTCCTCGGCAACTTCGAGGGATGTCTGCTCATCGTCTCCCACGACCGCTGGCTGATGAACAAGCTGGTGGATCACCTCTTCGTCTTCGAGGGCGACGGCATCATCCGCGACTGTTGGGGCAACTACGAGGATTACCGGCAGCAGCGCGAAAAGGAGCGCCGCATCCAGAAGCGCATCGAAAAGGCCGCCCGTCCCGAACCGGTGAAACCGCAACGCGCACCACAGCCCAACAAACTGACCTACAAGGAGAAACGCGAGTTGGAAGCCTTGGAAACGGACATCGCTAACCTTGAAATCGAAAAGAAAATCCTCGAAGAGAAGATGTCCATCGGCAAGGGTACGCCCGAAGATTTTGCCGAATGGGGCAAACGATACAATGAAATCAACCAGCTGCTCGACGAAAAAACCGAGCGCTGGATGGAACTGTCCGAAAAAGATAATTAACCATGCATTACTTCTACTCCCCCGACATATCCCAGCCTTTCGTTACGTTAAGTAACGAAGAATCAGAGCATTGTGTGCGGGTGATGCGTCACCGTGAGGGCGATGCCGTGCGTGTCACGGACGGGCGCGGACATTTGGCAGAGGCTGTCGTGGCGGATGCGCATCCCAAAAAGTGTCTGTTGGAGATTCGTCAGCATATTACCGACAACCTCCTTACGCACAACGGTTTGCATCTGGCCGTGGCCCCCACCAAAAACGCCGACCGCATGGAGTGGCTGTTGGAGAAGGCCATCGAAATCGGCATCTGCTCGCTCACGTTCCTGCAGTGCGACCATTCCGAGCGCACACACCTCAACCTGGAGCGTTTGCAAAGGTTAGCTATCGCAGCATTAAAGCAGTCGCAGACCACCTGGCTGCCGGAACTCCGCATGATGAAGTTCACGGAATTCATCCAGCAAAACACAGAAACACAAGCAGATAAGTTTATTGCATGGTGCGATGAAAACAACCAACGACAATTGGTCAACTCTCCGCGCCAATATCCCGAAATGATATTGTTAATTGGCCCGGAAGGGGATTTCAGTCCGGAAGAGATTGCCGCCGCCCGCGAGGCTGGATATGTGGAGGTCAAATTAGGCGACCGCCGGCTGCGCACGGAAACGGCGGGATTATACGGTTGTTTGGCTGCTTCATTGCGGAAATAATGCAAAAATGTGCGGAAACCCAACGAGATTTCCGCACATTTCCGTGTTTTCCGCAAAATTTTCTGTAATAATTATTGGAAGAATTGCCGCACGCGGTTGAAGACGCTCTTGTCGTTCTTACCCGGTTTCGGCACAAAATTCTCGTGAGTGCTGAGCTGTTCCAGCATGGCTTTTTCCTCCTTGGTCAAGGATTTCGGGGTCCAGACGTTGACATTGACGATGAGGTCGCCGACATTGCGTGAGTTGACCTGTGGTAATCCTTTCCCTTGCAAACGCAGAATTTGTCCGCTCTGCGTGCCAGGCGCAATCTTGATTTTGACCTTGCCGGTGAGCGTGGGTACCTCCACAGAAGCACCGAGCGCAGCCTGCGGAATGCTGACGTAGTAGTTGAGGTAGAGGTTGTTGCCGTCGCGCTCGAACAGTTCGTGGTCGGCCACTTCGAAGACGACGAGCAGGTCGCCGTTGACGCCGCCGCGCTGCGCGGCATGGCCCTTCTGCGGCACCGTCATCTGCATGCCGTTATCGACGCCGGCGGGGATGTTGATGGTGATGACCTCCTCGCCCGAGACCGTACCGTTGCCGTGGCAATGCGGACAGGGATCCTTGACAATCTCGCCGCTACCGCCGCATTTCGGGCAAACGCTGGCCTGCTGGATGATGCCGAACACACTGCGCTGCTGGCGCACCACCTGACCGCTGCCGTGACAGTCGGGGCAGGTGACCACCCCGTGGTCGTCCTTCGCACCGGTGCCGTGGCAGTGCGGACACGCCACCTGCTTGTTAATCTTGACCTTCTTCTCCATCGGCGCAGCCACCTCCTCCAGATTCAGTTTCACCTTGATACGGATGTCGCCGCCCCGGCGCACACGCCGTTGCTGGCCCTGACCGCCACCAAAGCCACCGAAACCACTGAATCCGCCAAATCCGCTACCAAAACCGCCACCGAAAATGTCGGCAAAGTGGCTGAAAATGTCATTGAAATTCATGCCGGAGAAGTCGCTGGCCTCGGCACCCATGCCGGCATGGCCGAACTGGTCGTAGCGCGCCTTCTTGTCGGGGTTGCTCAGCACATCGTAAGCCTCCGCGGCCTCCTTGAACTTCTCCTCCGCCTCCTTGTCGCCAGGGTTGCGGTCGGGGTGGTACTTCATGGCCATCTTGCGGTAGGCCTTCTTTATCTCGTCTGCCGAAGCCTCTTTCGTGACCCCAAGCACCTCGTAATAGTCTCTTTTTTCCATACTTATCTACCTAATATTTTAATTTTGTTACTTTGGCTGTTAGCTGTTGGTGAGTAATTTTGTGCCAAAGGCCAATAGCCAATAGCCAAAATTACTGGCCGACCACCACTTTCGCGTAGCGGATGACCTTGTCTTTGAGTTTATAGCCCTTCTCGGTCACATCAATCACCTTGCCCTTGTCCTCCTCGCTCTGTGCCGGGAAATGGGTGACCGCCTCGTGGAAGTCGGTGTTGAACTCCTCGCCCTTGGCTTGGATTTCCTCCACGTCGAAGCGTTTCATCATTTGAAGCAACTTATTGTAAATCAGATTGAAACCTTCTTTAATCGAGTCAATGTTATCGGCTTTTTCATTGGCGGTGATGGCGCGTTCAAAATCGTCGATAATAGGTAGGAGACTCACAATCACCTTTTCAGAGGCAGTGGCAATCAGGTCGAGTTTCTCCTTGCTGACCCGTTTCTTGTAGTTGTCGAATTCGGAGAAAAGGCGCAGGAAACGGTCGTTGAGCTCGGCCTTCTCGGCGTTCAACTTTTCGATTTCAGCCTGCAACTCCTGGATTTTTTCTTTGTCCTTGTCCTTCTTTTTAGCAAAGAAGCCTTTCTTATTTTTGTCAGTCTGTTCCTCTTTTTCCGACAAATTGTCAGTATTTTCTTGTTCTTCAACATTCTGTTCAGGCTCTTGCACCTGCTCTTCCTGAACCTTATTTTCTTGATTCTCTTCCATATTACGTTTATTTTCAATTACTTATTAACACACTTAAAGAGCAGTTCCGAACATTTCATTCGAACCGCCGATGTCATATAGCAAAAAATTTGCCAAAAATTGTAGAAACATTGCGCGCAACGTCTCCACAGACATAAAATACCTCTCCGTATGTATTCGATTTTTCCTTATTTTTGCCGCCCAATTTGATATATATATAATTCAAAAAATATGGAAAGAATTTCAAAGAGAGTTTTGGGAATGCCGGCTTCTGAAACGCTGGCAATGACCGCGTTAGCACGTGAATTGAAGGACAAAGGTCAGGATGTGATCAGCCTGAGCATCGGCGAGCCCGATTTCAATACGCCGGAAACGGTGAAGGAGTACGCCAAACAGGCCATCGACGACAACTTCACGCACTATCCGCCGGTACCCGGTTATGCCGACCTGTTGAAAGCCATCAGCAACAAGTTCAAGAGAGACAACGGCTTGGACTACACGCCCCAACAGATTGTGGTTTCCACTGGAGGAAAACAATCTATTTATCAAGCTGTTATGGCTTTAGTAAACCCCGGTGACGAGGTCATCATCCCCACTCCTTACTGGGTTTCCTATCGTGCCATCGCGCAAATGGCGGAGGCCGACATCAAGTATGTCCCCTGCAAAATTGAGAACGACTTCAAGATCACGCCCGCGCAACTGGAGGCGGCCATCACTCCGAAGACCAAACTGATGATGTTCAGCAGTCCGTCGAACCCCACGGGTATGATTTATTCCAAGGAGGAACTCCGCGCCATCGCCGAGGTCGTTGCCAAACACCCGCAGATGATGATTCTGTCGGATGAGATTTACGAGCACATCAACTTCGTGGGTGGCCACGAGAGCATCGCGCAGTTCGATTTCATTAAAGACCAGGTTGTTACGGTGAACGGTGTGGCGAAAGGTTTCGCCATGACCGGCTGGCGTATCGGTTTCATCGGCGCCCCCGTGGATGTGGCCAAGGCTTGCAACAAGCTTCAGGGACAAATCACTTCCGCCACGGGCTCTATCTCACAACGCGCCGCGCTGCGCGCCATGGAGATGGATCCGAAAAACTCTGAGGACATCCTCACCATGCGCGACACCTTCCTGAAACGCCGCGACTTAGTCTATGGTCTGCTGAAGGAGATTCCCGGCTTCGAAGTGACCCTGCCGCAGGGCGCGTTCTATTTCTTCCCGAAAGTGAGCAGCCTCTTCGGCAAGCACGCCCCCGCCGATTCCAAATTCGCTGCCCAGTACAACAAAACGGTCATCGAAAACTCCACCGACCTGGCCTTCTACTTCCTGTTGGACGGCAGCGTCTCCACCGTGCAAGGCACCGCCTTCGGCGACGATGACTGCATCCGCCTCTCCTACGCCACCTCCGAAGACCGCCTCATCGAAGCCTGCAAACGCATCAAAACGGCCGTCGAGAATCTGAAATAGGAGATAAGAGGCAAAAGGCAAGAGGCAAAAGGCAACAGATATTATTGCTAATTATTCTTAGGACGTCCCGAAGGGACAACATTTTAATAACCCCACACTAGCGACGAAGTTGCGTAGTGTGGGGGTTAAGACAAAGTTTGAAATAGGTCAATCCAGGGTGAGCAATAGCGAGCCCTGGGGTTAAACAAAAACATTATGAAAAAACTCACAACATTCATCATCGTCGTCTTGGGGATGTTAGCAACCCAGGCGCAGAACATCAACTTCACCCTGCTGAGTTCCAATCAGAACGAAGCGGTGGTGCGTGTGGATTTCGGAACCTACCACACGGAAACCGTGACCGTTGACGGCACGGAGATGCAAACGCTACATTCGGAAAACGCCTATCCCATCCTGAGAAATGGCAGTCCCGAGTTGCTACAGACGGCCTTCTCCCTGATTGTGCCCGAGGGCAGCCAGCCGGAGACTGAAATCCTGAACGAGCAGTTCACGGAGGTGTCTCATTTCGCGCTCGCCCCCTCCAAAGGCAAGCTCTACCGTAACATCGATCCGGCTACTGTTCCTTACACCAAAAACACGGATTATCAGGCCAACAACTATCTGATTGGCAGTGCCGTGTCGGTGGGTGAGGAATACCAACTCCGTGATTTTCACGGTATGAACTTCAAGGTTTATCCGTTCGACTACAACCCGTCGGCACAGATGCTGAAGGTTTATTCCTCCGTGACGGTGAAGGTGCGTTTCAACAGCGGCCGTTCTGTTTCCGCTCCGGTGAAAAACAACCGCACGTTCGATGCCGTTTATGCCAACCAGTTCCTGAATTACAACCGTTTCCGCAGCACTCCCGTGGCTGAAGAGGGCGACATCCTCATCATCGCGCCCGAGAATTTCATGGAGGCCATGCAACCTTACGCCGACTGGAAAATCCGGAACGGTTTCAACACGGAAATCGTTTCCACGGCCGCGGCAGGCAACAATGCAAACGCTATAAAATCCTTTATCACAACCTATTATAACGAACACAATTTGGCGTTTGTCATTATCGTGGGCGACAACGCACAGTTCCCTACCCCGACGGTTAGCGGCAACAAGTCCGACAACTATTTCACCGAGATAGCGGGTGGCGACTCCTACCCAGACATCATTTTGGGCAAGATCTCCGCTGAAAACGTTTCCCAGGTGGAGACCCAAGTGCAGCGTTTTATCGAATACGAGCAGAATCCGCCGGAGACTTCCCATTTCACGTCGTTCATTGGTATCGCCTCCAACCAAGGTCCTGGCGACAACAATGAGTACGACTATCAGCATATCCGCAATATTGACAACAAATTGCAAACTTATACCTATACTTCCGGTTATGAGTTTTTCGAGGGTAGTCAAGGCGGTTTGGATGCTTCTGGCAGCCCAAATGCCTCAATGGTTAGCAATGCTGTCAACAGCGGTGCCGGTATCATCACTTATTGCGGTCACGGCGCTGAACAAATGTGGGTCACTTCGAGTTTCAGCAACACCAATGTCAACAATTTGACGAATGTCGGCAAGCTGCCGTTCATCATTTCGGTGGCTTGCGTGAACGGCGAGTACCATACGGGCACCTGCTTTGCGGAGGCTTGGCTGCGCGCCACACACGATGGCCAGCCCACAGGTGCTGTCGGTTTCACGGGTTCCACTATCAACCAGCCGTGGAATTCGCCCATGTGCGCACAGGACGCTGCGATTGACTATCTTATCGGCACTGTGCCAGCCGACAAAAAATTCACGTTCGGCGGTATCTTCTTCAACGGAATGATTCACATGCTGGATGTCTATAACGATGTGGAAGTCTTCCGCACCTGGATTCTCTTCGGCGACCCGACACTGTTGTTGCGCACTGCGGAACCGGCACAACTCGAACTCTCCTACAATGACATTATTCCTGTGGGTATTCCGTCCATGACCTTCTCCTCCCCTGTGGAAAACGCTCGAATCGTTGTCACCAATGGAATGGAAATCGTCGCCGTCGGGAACATCCAGAACGGGAATTACACATTGACCTTTAACCAAACCTTCCTGCCTACAGATACCCTTCGAGTGCTTGCTACGGCGCCCAACTACTTGCCATACGAAGGTGTCATCACCTTTATTCCTAATGAAGGTCCCTACGTGATTGTGGGCGATTTAACGATGACCGATGACAATGTTCCTTTCGTCAACAACAACCATAACAACCTGCCTGAATATGGTAAAAGGTTGAAAGTGTCACCCCAAATCATCAATATCGGCAATGAGGCCGCCTCCAATGTCCGCATCAAAATCTCCACAGAAGATCCGTATATCTTCTTGAACACCAACGAAATCACGGTGCCCACATTGGCCGCTCACGACACGTTGGTTTCCGACAATGCCTGGTTTATGTTCACGGTCAAGAACGTCGTGCCTGCCAACCACAACGCCATCATTAGAATGGAAATCATCCACGACAATGACACGCTGGTTCAAAACAAAGCGGTGAAACTTTACGCTCCTTCGCTCGCCATCACCTCTTTGACAATTGATGACTTGGAAACGGGCAACGGAAATCATCGTGTTGACTATGGTGAGACCTTCAATTGTACAATAACCATTGCCAATACCGGAAACATGCCCATTATTGGCGGTAACTTCTTTATGGAGAACACCGGAGACGAACTGATTCTCCCGGCATCCCCCATCCCCTTCCAAGCGATAGATGCCAACGGAACAACAACAGTGTCTTTTGCCGTCACTGTCAACAGTTCCCTTCAAGAACCGACCATCTCCTATATCAAATCGTCCCTTTGGGTGAACTTCTTCTATGCGGAAAAGAATCTTCCCGTTAAAATCGGCGATATTACCGAAGACTGGGAGAGTGGCGATTTCACTCACATGAACTGGGTGAACACCTCTTCCACCCCATGGACGATTGTCACGTCAAGTCCTTACGAAGGTTTCTATTGCGCACAGTCAGGCGCCATCGGCAACAGTGCCAACACTCGTCTATCCATCATCGACACAGCTCCCGTCAGCGACACTATCTCCTTCTATTACAAAGTGTCAAGCGAGGAGAACTACGACAAATTGACGTTCAAGATTGACGGGCAGACGAAAGACGAGTGGAGCGGCAATATCCCATGGACCCGCGCCGCTTACCCTGTGGAGGCTGGCGCACACACGTACCTGTGGACTTACTCGAAGGACTATTACGGCACTAGCGGACATGACTGCGCCTATATCGACGCCATCTCGTTCCCTTGCGGTAAAGTGAACTTTCCCGCGAGCGTCAGCGAGTTTGTTTCGGATGCCAACACGCTGCAAGTTTGGCCGAACCCTGCCACAGACTACATTCATGTAGTGACGGGCGGCGAAGAACACGAGAACACGTACCGCCTTTTCGACCTCAACGGACGGCTTTTGCAAGGCGGTCGCTTGACGGATAACGATACTGTAATCAGCGTGAGTAGCTATAAGTCAGGTATATACATCCTGCAAGTGGAAGATGCCAACCATCACTTGCAAACAGCTAAAATCGTGAAAAAGTAACGTATGCAAGAGAATAGACCGTTAATATTGATTGTCAACGACGACGGCTTCGCGGCGAAGGGTCTGGCGGCGATGGTGGAGATTGCCAAGCCGCTGGGCGAGGTGGTGGTAGTGGTGCCCGACCGGACACGCTCCGGCATGGGACACGCCATCACGATGGGTGAGCCGCTACGCCTCGAAAACTACAAGAACGAGGACGGGGTGGCCTACTACAAAACCAACGGCACGCCTGTGGATTGCGTGAAGCTGGGCGAAAAGGTGGTGCTCCGCAACCGCAAGATCGACCTGCTGTTGTCGGGCGTCAATCACGGTTCCAACTCTTCGGTAAGTCTGATTTATTCCGGCACGATGGCCGCCGCCATCGAGGCCTCTTTCGACAGCATCCCTGCCGTGGGGCTATCCTTGTTGGACTACAGTGCCGATGCCGACTTCACCGCCGCAATCCACTTCGGACGCCCGATCGTGGAAAAGGTGTTGGAAAAAGGGCTTCCACCACATATCTGTCTGAATGTCAATTTTCCTAATGTTTCTATTGAGGAGATTAAAGGCGTTCGGATTACACGGCAATGCCATGCCACTTGGCACGAGGATTTGCAGGAGCGCACCGACCCCTACGGTCGGAAATACTACTGGCTCACCGGCTGGCTGGAACGGCTGGAACAGGAGGAGGACACCTGCGAATGGGCACTACAGCACAACTATGTCTCGGTGCAGCCCGTGCAATATGACCTTACCGCATACCCCTATATTGAAACCTTAAAATTTCTGGAATTATGATGGACAAACTGAGAAGAGACTCCTACGGCGTGGGCATTGGCCTGGGTCTTGTGTTGCCTGCGGTACTGTTTGGCATCCTCTACGGCATCTTCGCCCTGGTACTGCACTTCAACCCGCAGATGCTGGTCAACAAGCCCAATCTGAAAGAGGTAATCGTGCCCGATTTCATCCTTCTGGCTATGATTCCCAACCTGCTGTTGCTCCGTTACTACTTGCTGAAGCTGAAGTTCGACAAGACGGGGCGCGGCATCATCGGTTCCACGCTGGCCTGGGCCATCGTGTTCCTGGCGGCGCAGTTCCTGATGTAGCCCTTACCCTGCGGCTTCGCCGCTCCGCCCCACATTACGGCTTCGCCCCACATTACGGCTTCGCCCCACATTACGGCTTCGCCTTATGTGGGGTTAATTGCACTTCGTGCGTATTGCCTCTTCGAGGCTGCTCAAGGAAATCTTTTAACATCGTTATGGGTTGCTCGCTATTGCCTGTTGCCTGTTGCCTGTTGCCTGTTGCCTATTGCCTATTGCCTATTGCCTGTTGCCTGTTGCCTAAAAACAGAAGAGACACGGAATCCCGTGTCTCTTCTGTTTTTGTTAGACAAAAGATGTCTGACTACTACTCCAGGCTGATAGCCTCGCACGGACAAACGTCTGCGCAAGCTCCGCATTCGATGCAGAGATCGGGGTTGATGGAGTAAGCAGCGCCTTCAGAGATAGCCTCTTGAGGGCATTCGCCGATGCAGGTTCCGCAAGCGGCACAAAGATCTTCACTAATTTTGTAAGCCATAATACTTTTTTGGTTGTTGATTGAGCCGCAAAAATACACTTTTTATGAATCGTTGCGCACTCGGTGAAAAATTTTATTAAACGGTTTCGGTTCGTTATTTCAGGGCGTTAGACATCGTGCAGGGCGGAAGTTTAACACGACTAAAAAAATGCTATCTTTGCGCCTTGAAAATGAACGTAAAATATTGATACTATGAAAGGTAACAAGCTTTATATCATTGCACTCACATTGGTAGCCACTTTAGGGGGACTGTTGTTCGGCTACGACACCGCCGTGATTTCCGGTACGGTGGAATCGCTACGGGTGTTCTTCATCGAACCGCAAGGACTGCCGCTCGCCCAAGCCAGTTCGCTGGAGGGCTTTGTCGTGAGTAGCGCACTAATCGGCTGTATATTAGGGGCTTGTGCCGCCGGATGGCTGTCTCAGCGTTTCGGTCGAAAGCCGTCGTTGCAGATTGCCGCCATCCTGTTCCTGCTCTCCGCCATCGGCTCGGCATGGCCCGAACTCTTCTGGGGAACGCCCGGCAGCGGAGACCACGCCTTCCTCTATCACTTTGTCACCTATCGTATTATCGGCGGCATCGGCGTCGGACTGGCCTCCATGGTCTCCCCGATGTACATTGCCGAAATCGCTCCGGCCGAAAAGCGCGGCACGCTGGTCTCCTGGAACCAGTTCGCCATCATTTTCGGCATGTTGGTCATCTACTTTGTGAACTACGCCATTGCGCGGCAGGGCGACGCCGACTGGCTGCACACCACGGGCTGGCGCTGGATGTTCGCCTCCGAAATCATCCCCGCCACGCTGTTCTTCATCACCTTGTTGTTCGTACCCGAAACCCCGCGCTACATGGTCATGCGCGGCAGCGAGGAAAGAGCCCTGACCGTGCTGCAGAAAATCTCCGGCAACGGGGCGGAAAGCGAAATGGCATCCATCCGCGAGAGCTTGTCCGAAAAGGCGCCCTCCATGCGTCCCTACTATCGTTCCATCCTGTCATGGGTCGTGGTCTTTGTCATCCTGTTTGTTATCTTGAAACTCTGCAAGGTAAACAGTGCTTTCGGCATCGCGTTGGTTTGCAGTTTCCTCGTGGCGTTAATAAATCCGATTCGCTCTTATGGGTTCACTATCGTCATCGTAGGCGTGTTGTTGGCCTCCTTGCAGCAGTTTATCGGCATCAACGTGGTGCTCTACTACGCGCCGGAAATATTCAAGACGATGGGCGCGGCCACAGATACCGCTCTGATGCAGCAGATTATCGTGGGTGCGGTAAATCTCTCCTTCACGATTCTCGCCATCCTCACGGTCGATAAGTTCGGCCGCCGCCCGCTGATGATTGTCGGCGCACTGGTGATGGCCCTCTCGATGTTCATCCTCGGCACCACGTTCTATATGCACAGCGTGGGCATCGGCTCGCTCATCTGCATGTTAGTCTATACGGCCGGTTTCGCCATGTCGTGGGGACCCGTCTGCTGGGTGCTGCTCTCCGAAATCTTCCCCAACTCCATCCGTTCCATGGTGATGAGCATCGCCGTGGCTTCGCAATGGATTTCCAACTTCCTGGTTTCCTGGACCTTCCCGATGCTCGACAAAAACGAAACCCTCACCGCAATGTTCAACCACGGCTTCTCCTATTGGATTTACGGTCTGATGGGTGTCCTCGCAGCTCTCTTCATCTGGAAGATGGTGCCGGAGACGACTGGGAAGTCGTTGGAGGAGATGGAGGGGTATTGGAAGAAGAGAGGTTAGGTGGTTAGTAGGTTAGTAGGTTAATGGGTTAGAGGTAATTATTACCTATTAACGTCCATATATTTCTGACATTGAACGGGTGGTTTGGCGCATGAAATTGACGGCACTGGCGGGCGACAGGATGCGGACACCCGACCCGAATGACAATATCTGTGCGTAAAACTCCGGATTCAACAACACTTGGACTTGGAAGATGACTTTTCCGGTGTCCTCGTCGCGTTCCAACACCATTTGCGAGGGATGCAACGGTTTAGTCTCGATGTAGGGGGCTTGACTGCCGT
>Ga0310696_10006995_pt1 | contig 13326 bp, 7 predicted proteins | sample AusTroGonzalo_MG_4_FD_203885 | JGI IMG/M metagenome (GOLD analysis project Ga0310696, IMG submission 203885) | Bovine rumen microbial communities from tropical cattle in Woodstock, Queensland, Australia - Gonzalo_02 (v2) (version 2) | ecosystem: Host-associated > Mammals > Digestive system >... | reverse complement strand
ATGTGAATGCCTACATTACCAATGCTGGCGGCGCGGCATTTAACAAAAACGGCGGCTATTGGTCTGCTACGGAGTCCAGTTCTGATTCTGAAAAAGGTTGGTTCTTCGGCGAATATTATTGGTCCATCAACCGAAAGACGAGTAACGAACATGTCAGGCCTGTCCTCGGCTTCGCGGCAAGTACCATCACTGTCACCCTCGCCGACAACGCCGACAACACCACGGCCATCAGCAACGCCAACGGCTACGTGGCCGACGTGACGCTCAGCGGCCGCACGCTCTACAAGGACGGCAAGTGGAACACCATCTGTCTGCCCTTCGACGTGACGCTCGCAGGCTCGCCCCTCGCCGGAGCCACTGCCCGTCCGCTCACCAGCGCCAGCATCAGCGGCTCGACGCTCACGCTCACCTTCGGCGACGCCGTGACGACGCTTAAGGCCGGCACACCTTATATTATTAAGTGGGCCAGCGGCGACAACATCGTCAGCCCCGAGTTCAGCGGCGTAACTATCGACAAGACCGACCGCAGCTATGACAACGGCGAGAGCGACGACACGCAAGTGCGTTTCCTTGGTACGTACAAGTACACCGCGTTCGACAGCGAGGACAAGAGCATCCTCTTCCTTGGCGATGCCAACACGCTGTACTATCCGCTCAGCGGCGCCTCTCTCGGAGCACAGCGCGCCTACTTCAAGATTGGTACGGACGGAGGATCAGCCCGCCAGATAACTGACTTCGACATCGACTTCGGCGATAGCTCTGAAACCACGGGAATTCTCAATTCTAAAATCTCAATTCTCAATTCCAGCGACGCCGCATGGTACACTCTCGATGGACGCAAACTCGAAGGCCAGCCCACGAAAAAGGGACTATATCTCCACGGAGGACGTAAAGTCGTAATAAAATAAAATCTGTGCGATCTGTGCAATCTGTGTGACATAAAAACTCTGTGTGACAATAAATATCTGTGTGACAATAAAATTAACATTATAATTTCAAAAGAAATATGAAAAAGGAATATATGAAGCCTCAGGTAGAGGTAGTGAGAGTGAAAACATGTTTGCCTTTGGCAGATAGTCTTCATGGCCTTTCTAACACCGTAGGTCTTGATTACGGTGGTGGTGGCAGTGGTACTGGCCGCAGCCGCGACTATGACGACTGGGACGAATAGCCCCACACAGGCCCGCAGGGGTTCTTGCTAAGGCAAGCGTCCCTGCGGGCCGAGCGCGACTCCCCTGTGGGTCACAAAGAAAAAAATTTAGGTAACAACAAGTTTAATTTCAAAAACAAAAGCAATGAGACAAAAGTTTCTATTCATCCTCGCCCTGCTGCTGGCGGCAGTCACGGGCGCATGGGCGCAGATTCCCAATCCCAACGTCTATGACGACGTGTGGGACGGCGTGACGAAAACGAAGCCGTGGGACGTACAGGGCGAATGGGTCACCATTCACACAGCGGCCGAACTGGCCTACATCACCGAACATTGGGGGGAAGCATCGAGTGTTGTAGAAGGCGAAATATGCCGTGACCTGAACTTCTCTCTGGTTGCCAACCTCGACATGAGCGCCGCAAATTGGACCCCGATGGGAGAAAAGGGCTACCACTCGGGAAAAAGAAATGATTATTTTAAGGGTACGTTTTATGGTAACTCCCACACCATCTGTATCAAAATCGACAGACCGGACTCTGACGATGATGAACTAGGGCTGTTTAAAGAAATAAACTTTGGTGAGGTGCAGGACTTACACGTGACAGGTAAAATTGAAGTTGGCGATGCGCAAAAAGTGGGTGGCATCTGTGGCACTTGTAAAGCTGGCACCATCATAAACTGCTGGGTGAGTGCCGACATCAAATCCAGCCATTATAGTTCCATTGAAGATGCCTTCTTGGGTGGCATTGCCGGCATAATTAGTAATGGTAATTATCTTGATGAAAAAAGCACGCTGCAGTTCTGCTGTATGACGGGTAATGTGGAGAATCCTAAAAACAGTGGCGTAGGCGGACTCGCGGGCGTAGCCAGTGGTTGTAATATCTCACACTGTGCTCTCTATGGCATAGTGTCGGTCGACCACGAACAAGACAACAAGTGGATTGGCAAAATGTCCTCGAGTTGTACGTTTGAGAATTATTACGACTCGTTCAACCCGGACGAGTACAATGCCGCCAACGATTACGACCTGTACCGCTATGCCATCAAGTATCCCTACGCCATCAACGTCACCACCGTAGGCCAAGGCAGCGTGACGGTCAGCGCCGACGGTGAGGATAACATTCCAGGAACCCGCCCCCATCAAGAGGTCACGCTGATCACGACTACGGGCTCGACGGCTGAAGTTACCGTCACGGATGCCGACGGCAACAATCTCACCCTTTTTGGTAATAGTGGTGCCAGCGGCTATACGTTTATAATGCAGAATAGCCCCGTCAACGTCCATGCCATCTTCACCGTACCAGACTGGCCAAGACAAGGCAGCGGCACAACCGACTCCCCTTATCTCATCACCAGCGCGGCTGATTGGAACGAGTTTGCCCTCAGTGTCAACGCTGGCATCAACCATAGCGGCAAACACGTGAAGCTGACCAACGACATCAGCATTTGGATGATGGCTGGCGCGAGCGAGGACTGCTCGTTCCAGGGCACCTTCGACGGCGACGGCCACACGCTGACCTTCAACTGCAATAATACAACAAGCGCAGTTACCGCTCCGTTCCGCTACACTAAGAATGCCATCATCAAAAACCTCTGGACGGCAGGCTCCATCGCTACCGATGCTATGAATGCCGCCGGCATCGTGGGTGATGTAACCGGCTCGCTGAGCCTTACCAACTGTTGCAGCGCGGTGACCATCTCCAGCAGCCGTTCCGATGCCGACTTTCATGGCGGTCTTGTCGCCTCAAATAACGGAAGCGTCACCATCAGCGGCTGCGTGTTCGACGGTTCGTTCGTTGCCACTGTTGCCCATACCAACCAGTACGGCACTACATATTGTGGCGGATTCGTTGGTTATGGCGGCAGTAACTCGTCAACAACTATCACAAATTCACTCGTGGCCACCACCAGCGTGTCCGAGGGCATGGTTAGTCACACCTTCGTAGTAACGAATGATGGAGCCGTGCTCTCTATCGGGAACAGTTACTTCGTCGCCACCACCAACCTGCCCACCAACCAGGGCCAGCAGGCCCACACCATCAGTGCCGGCGACGACGTGACCATCAGCGACATCGGCGAGGCTACGACTACCTACGGCTCTGACGGCATCACGGTCTATGAAAATGGCATCAAGTACCGCGACACCTTCTTTGTAGTCAACGGCAAGACCGTCAGTCTGACGCTGAGCCACGGCGACAAGATGGGCTACCACTTCAGCCAATATGCTGCCTCTGCCGGCACAATCAGCGCACAGACCGAGACCTCGGCCACGCTGACCATGCCCGCCGCCAACATCACCATCAGCGCCGAGTGGACGAAGTTCATCGATGGCACAGGTACTGCCGACGACCCCTACGTTATCGACAACGCTGACAAATGGAACTACTTCGCCAACAGCGTCAACAACGGCTATACCTTCAGCGGCAACTTCGTGAAGCTGGGCGACGACATCAGCGTCTCGACGATGGCGGGCACAAGCGATGCCAACTCGTTCCAAGGCACCTTCGACGGCGACGGCAACACGCTGACCTTTACCAAAGGCAAATCACAGGAGCCATTCGGCGAGGACTACAGCGCTCCGTTCCGCCACGTCAAGAATGCCGTAATCAAGAACCTCCACGTGGATGGCAGCATCTACACCAGCGTACAGAAGGCTGCCGGCTTCGTGGGCGAGTCACACGGTGCGCTGACCATCACCAACTGCCGCAGCTCGGTCAACATCCACAGCAGTAAGAGCGGTGATGGCACCCATGGCGGATTCGTAGCCACACTGAGTGGAGCCAACAACGTCATCACCATCGACGGCTGCGTGTTTGACGGCTCTTTTGCTACTACCGCCAGCACCGGAAACTGCGGCGGATTCATCGGATGGCCGGTGTATAACAAACCTACCATTAAGAACTCGCTGATGAAACCCGCCAGTGTGGCAGCAAACATGCTGAACAATACCTTCGCCCGCTGGCATAATGGCTACGAGCCGACCATCACCAACTGCTACTATGTCGCTGCAGACAACATGCCCACCAACCAGGGCTTGGGATACAGCTTCACCAGCGCACCGGTTAACTTCGGCACAGCGGGCGAGGCATACACCACAAGCGGCATCACGCCCTATACCAACGGCTTGCTCTACGACGGACGCTACTACATGACGCCAGTGGCCATGAGCCTGGCCAACAATGCCGACAATAGCACGACTATCAGCGACGCTGACGGCCACTTCACCACCGTGACGCTGACAGACCGCACGCTTTACAAGGACGGTGCATGGAACACCATCTGCCTGCCGTTCGACGTGACGCTGGCAGGTTCACCCCTTGCTGGAGCCGAGGCCCGTCAGCTGACAGCAGCCAGCATTAGTGGCACGACGCTGAATCTGACCTTCAGCGATGTGGTCACCACGCTCGTGGCTGGTACACCTTATATTATCAAGTGGACCAAGGCCGACGGCTACGACGAAGCCAGCGAGGATATACGCGACATCAAGAACCCCGTGTTCAGCGGCGTGACCATCGACAAGACGATGCACAATGTGGAGACAGACTATGTGGACTTCAAGGGCCAGTACGACAATCAGGTGTGGACCGAAGAGAACACCAGCATCTTGTTCGTGGGCGACGCAAACTATCTGTACTTCCCACAGCCAAAGAACGACAAGAACCCCAGCCTCGGTGCCTGCCGTGCCTACTTCCAACTGAAGGGCATCACCGCAGGCGAACTGCCCTCTGGAGCCCGCATGGTCTTCAGTGACGAGACCACGGAGATAAGGACCACGGATGACACGAATCGTACGGATGCTGACTGCTGGTACACCATCGATGGCCGCAAGCTCGACGGGAAACCGACGAAGAAAGGTATGTATATCCACGGAAATAAAAAGGTCGCGATTAAATGATAATAAGTCCCGCTGAATAATAAGTCCCGCTGAAATGGCAGAAAGAGCAGAAATTCTAAACCCTGCTTTATAGCCGCCCCTTATCAAGGGGCTCAAAATCCCCGGGACAATAAACAACAACAATAAATATCTGTGAGAATTATGAAAAAGGAATATATAAAGCCTCAGGTAGAGGTAGTGAGAGTGAATGTGTGCCAGCCTTTGGCAGATAGTATAAATAAAGTCCAAACCACCGTAGGTATCGAATACGGTGGTGGCGGCAACGGCGGCGGTCGCTCTCGCGGCAGCGACGACTGGGACGACTGGGATGAATAAGCCTAAACAGACCAGTGCGGGTGCGATTCCCGCACTGGCCACACGCGATCGCCCAAAAAGCTGTCAAAAACAGTCTCTTCATATCCGTTTTAGGTTTTCTTTGGTTGCAAATTTACGAAAAAAACTCAAAAACCCTTGAAACTTTGGCGTTATTTGAGAGGAAATATGTATCTTTGCACTAATAAATACTTATCAATATGAAAAAAATAGTGAACTGGATGCTCACCGCCATCCTTCTTTGCGGTGCTGTTGGGGCTCAGGCACAAGTGATGAAAGCCGCTGACTTGGAGAAATATGCCAAGGAGAAATATGGTGATAAATGGCTCGACGCCGCAGCCAACCTGGCCAAGGACCTGAAGCTCGACAAGAACGAGTCGCTGTCGTATCAGCAGGTGATTGAGGCTCCGGGCAAGACCAAGGATCAGCTCTATATCGCCCTGAACTATTGGGTGACTGCTACTTTCAAGGATAAGCAGGCCATTACGCTGAACGACAAGGAGGCTGGCTGCATCATCATCTCATCGACCATCGACGCCATTGCCGATCATACTGGTACGCTGAACCGCTATATAGTAAGCATCACACCTGTCATCAAGATCGACATCAAGGAGGGTAAGGTGCGTGTGACCTATACTGTTCAGAACTATGACATCCTGAAGGCTGAGGATGCCGGATGGCTGGGCGGACTGGCTGACAACACCAAATACACGAACCAGAACCAGAATATCTACAGCGACGGCAAACGACTGAAGGGTGACAAGACCGACCACCGTCTGTATGACGAGCAATGGGAGATTGCCAAGCACTATCCCTTTGTGGAGAAGGACAACAAGAAGCGCACCTGCTCGAAAGCCCTCGTCATGACCCATGCCTATTCCAATGCCATCATCGACAAGGTCGAGGAGGCCATCAAGAACGGCATCGTTGGCAATGAGGATGATGAGTGGTAATGGTAAGATAATTTATGAGAAAACTATATATTGAGACTTACGGCTGTCAGATGAATGTGGCCGACTCCGAGGTGGTGGCCTCGGTGATGCAGATGGCTGGCTACGAGACTTGTGAAAGCCTGGAAGAGGCTGATGCCGTGTTTTTGAATACCTGTTCGGTGCGAGATAATGCCGAACAGAAGATTTACCACCGTTTGGAGGCGCTGAATAGTGAAAAGGTAAAAAGGATAAAGGGTAAAAAGAATGTCATTGGGAATCCGTTGATTATCGGCGTCCTAGGCTGTATGGCAGAGCGCGTGCAGCAGGACCTGCTGGAGAATCACGGAGCTGACCTGGTGGCTGGTCCCGATGCCTATCTGACGTTGCCTGACCTGGTGGCTCAGGCCGAGACGGGTCATAAAGCAATGAATATTGAGCTGTCGACCACCGAGACCTATAAGGACGTGGTGCCCCAGCGTTTGCATGGTGCCAAGCTGAGTGGTTTTGTAAGCATCATGCGAGGCTGTAATAACTTCTGTCATTACTGCATTGTGCCCTATACCCGAGGCCGTGAGCGCTCCAGGGATGTGGAGAGCATCCTGCGTGAGGTGCGAGACCTGCGTGACCGTGGGTTCAAGGAGGTGACGCTGTTGGGACAGAATGTCAATTCGTATAGAATTGAGAATTATGATTTCCCAAAGCTGCTGCGCCGTGTGGCCGAGGAGGCTCCAGAGATGCGTATTCGCTTCACCACCTCACACCCCAAGGATATGAGTGACGAGACCTTGCAGGTGATTGCCGAAGTGCCCAACGTTTGTAAGCATATCCACCTGCCGGTTCAGAGTGGCTCAGACCGAATCTTGAAGCTGATGAACCGCAAGTACACTCGTGAGTGGTACCTGGACCGTGTGGCAGCCATCCGTCGTATCGTACCCGACTGCGGTCTCTCTACCGATATCTTCGTGGGTTATCACGATGAGACGGAGGAAGACCATCAGTTGAGCCTCAGCTTGATGCGAGAGGTGGGCTATGACTCTGCCTTTATGTTCAAGTATTCGGAGCGCCCAGGCACTTATGCCTCGAAACATCTGCCCGACAATGTGGCTGAAGAAGAAAAAATCCGTCGCCTGAACGAGCTCATCGCCCTGCAGACAGAGATGTCGGCCCAGCGCAACAAACTGGATGAGGGTAAGGAGTTCGATGTGCTGGTAGAAGGCTTTTCGAAGCGTAGCCGTCAGCAGTTATGTGGTCGCACGGAGCAGAATAAGATGGTGGTCTTCGACAAGGGCAACCATCATATCGGTGAGACGGTGCGAGTTCGTATCACGTCAAGCACCAGCGCTACGCTTATGGGAGTGATAAGTGAGGAGTGAGGAGTGAAAGAGAGAGTATTATTTCTGCTAAAGTTCTTTTTGCTCACAGTGATGATTTTCATTGTGGGCAAATGTGCTTTCATGGCCTATAACCATGATGCGGCCACATGGACGATGTCAGATATGCTGCAGGTGATAGGCCACGGACTGAGTCTGGACCTATCGACCGCCCTCTATTTCCTGATTATTCCGTTCTTTGTGGCGTGGGCCAGCATCTGGCTCCCCATGCCCCGCTGGCTCATGAAGCCGTATTATATCTTCGTGGCCTTGGCCTTTTCGTTGGCCTTGGTCTATGATACCTGCCTGTACCCCTACTGGCACTTCAAACTCGACGCCTTGTGTCTGCAATATCTGGAGACGCCAACAGAGGCGATGGCCAGCGTGTCGGCAGGCTACGTGTTGCTGTTGCTGCTGGCCCTCGTTGCGGTGACCGTCATCATCTCTTTGGCATATATCTATGTGGTGCCGGTGTGTCGGCTGAAGAAAGGCCGTTGGTGGGAGTCGTTCCTGTTTGTGGTGCTGATACCTGTCATGGTGATAGGTATTCGTGGCGGTCTGGACGAATCGACTACCAATATCGGTCAGGTCTATTTCTCGCAGAACCAGTTCCTGAACCACTCGGCGGTCAATCCGGTCTTTTCGTTCCTGGCATCTTTTGAGAAGACCGCCAGCTACGTGCCCGACTATCAGTTTATGGATGATGACGAGTGTGAGGCTATGATGCAGGGACTTTATCCTACCACGAGTGAGAATCCTGACACCCTGCTTACCACGCAGCGACCTCATGTGGTCATCATCCTGATGGAGAGCTGCGGAGGTGTCTTTACACAGGATATCGGAGGAAGGAAAGACGTGATGCCTAACCTGAACCGGCTGACAAAAGAAGGTGTTTACTTCTCACGTTTCTACGCCAACTCCTATCGTACGGACCGCGGAACACTCTGTACCTGGAGCGGCTATCCGTCGTTTCCTCGTTCGTCGGTGATGAAGATGCCTGCCAAGACCCGTCTTCTGCCAGGTATTGCTGGTAGCATGCTCCGTGAGGGCTACACCACGACCTATCTCTATGGCGGCGACATCAACTTCACCAATATGCGTGGTTATCTGGTGAACATCGGTTTTGAGGACCTGTATTGGAAGACAGACTATACCCTTGAGGAACAGGAGTCGGCACAATGGGGCGTTCGTGATGATATCACCTTCAAGACGCTGTCGGAGATGGTAGAACAGAAATCGCAGCAGGAGAAGCCTTTCCTCATAGGCTATTCCACACTATCGAGCCATGAGCCCTGGGATGTGCCCACCCATCGTTTGGATGATGAGATATTGAATGCCTTCAATTATTTGGACGAGTGCATAGGCACTTTTATCAACGACATGAAGAAACTGCCTGTGTGGGATAACCTGCTGATAATCCTGCTGCCCGACCACGGATATAGTTATGGTGAGGTAGGCGAGGAGCATCCCATGCACGACCATGTGCCCATGCTGTGGTTGGGAGGTGCTGTCAAAGAGCCCAGACGCATCACTCAGATCTGTAATCAGACCGACCTGCCGGCAACACTGCTGGGACAGTTAGGCATAGACCATCAGGACTATCATTTCAGTCGTGATGTGCTGAGCAAGAACTACACCTATCCTTTTGCCACTCATACCTATAATAATGGTATCAGCATGGTGGATAGTACTGGTTTTGCTGTGCTCGACCTGAATGCTAACAAGATAGTGACTGACCAGTGCACCGATGCCCAGGCGTTGATTAAGAAGGGGCAGGCCATCCTCCAGACGGCTACCCGTGAACTCAAGAACATGAAATGAAGAAACTGAGATTATTTCAATCATATGTTGCACCGCTGGCAGCCCTGTTGTTGAACCTGCTGCTGGTCTATGTGGTCTATTTCATTGCCCGCATGGCCTACCTGTTGGACAACTGGAGTTATTTCTCAGAAGGACTGTCGTGGGAGGTCTGGCAAGGCGGACTGGTATTTGACACTTCGGCCATCCTGGTAACGAACATTCCCTATATCGTGCTGATGCTGTTTCCCCTTCACTGGAAAGAATGCAGGGTGTGGCATCTTGTCTGCAAGTGGGTGTTTGTTGTTGTCAATGGATTGGCATTGGTGATGAATCTCTGTGATGCAGCCTATTTCCCCTATACCCTGCGACGCACCACGACGACGGTGTTTAATGAGTTCCAGAACGAGGGAAACCTGGGGGGCATCTTCCTGACAGAGACCCTGCATCACTGGTATTTCGTGGTGCTGGCAGTCATCGTCATCTATGGCCTCTGGAAACTCTATACCATGCCGCAATTAGAGTCTCGAAAGCTCTCCTGGTGGCGCTACGACCTGATAGCGCTGGCATCGCTGGCCGCTATGGCCCCCTTTGTGGTGGCAGGTATTCGTGGCGGGTTTACCACAGCGGTACGTCCCATCACCATCAGCAATGCCAATCAGTATGTGAACCGTCCTACGGATGCTGCCCTGGTGCTGAATACGCCCTTCTCGTTTTATCGCACCATTGGCAAGAATGTGTTCGTGGTGCCCAGCTACTACGAGAGTGACGAGGAGATGGCACAGGTCTATTCGCCGGTCCATGTGCCAAACGACAGCGTGGCCTTTACCCCGAAGAATGTGGTGGTGCTGATAGTGGAGAGCTTCGGTCGCGAATATATCGGTGCCCTCAACAAGACGTTGGAGAACGGACAGTATAAAGGCTACACCCCCCATATAGACTCGCTGATAGCAAAGAGCACCACCTTTAAGTATTCTTTCTGTAACGGCAGAAAGAGCATTGACGGCATGCCCAGCATCCTGAGCAGTATTCCGATGTTTGTGGAGCCGTTCTTCTTGACGCCATCCTCGATGAACCATGTATCGGGCATCGCCTCCTTATTAGACACAAAAGGTTATCAGACGGCCTTCTTTCATGGTGCCCAGCGCGGTTCCATGGGCTTTATGGCCTTTGCCCGCAGTACAGGATTCCAGGAGTATTATGGCCGGGAGGATTTTAACGAAGACCCGCGCTTTGACGGCGATGAGGACTTTGACGGCATGTGGGCCATCTGGGATGAGCCTTTCCTGCAGTATTACTGCACTAAGATGTCGGAGATGAAAGAGCCTTTTATGACGGCAGTCTTTACGGCATCGAGTCACCATCCGTACGAGATACCTGAGAAATACAAGGATGTGTATCCAGAGGAAGGTATCATCATGCACAAGTGCATCCGCTATACCGATATGGCCTTAGGCAAGTTCTTCCAGGCTGCCAGTCGTCAGCCTTGGTTCAAGAATACCATCTTCGTGCTGACCAGCGACCATACCAACATGAGCGACCACGACTATTACCAGACCGACCTGGGTGGTTTCTGTTCACCAATTATTATATATGAGCCTGGCGACACCCTGCGCCAGCCGGAGATGCAGGACAAGATTGCCCAGCAGATAGACATCCTGCCAACGGTGATGGGTCTTCTGCATTACGACAAGCCCTATTTCGGTTTCGGTATCGACCTCTTCAATACTGCAGCGGAAGATACGTGGGCCGTGAACTATCTGAACGGCATTTACCAGTATGTGAAACATGGTCATGTATTGCAGTTCGACGGAGAACATACAACAGCCGTCTATGCTCTGCAGGACTCGCTGATGCAGCACAACCTCTTGAATGATAATCCTCAAATCTCAAACCTCAAATCTCAAACCAACGAGATGGAGCGTGAGGTGAAGGCCATCATTCAGCAGTATATGGAACGCATGACACAAGACAGGTTGCAACCTTAGAGGCAGACATGAAGAAAAAGAAACTTCACATACCACATTTCCAGATGGCTGCTCCCTTGGCAGTGGTCTGCAATATCCTATTGGTCTTTGTGGCTTATTCCATCACCCGTCTGGCCTTCTTTTTTGAGAACATCAGGCTGTATGCCCATCTGATGCAGTGGGACAACGCATGGCAGATATTCTGGGCAGGACTCTATTTCGATGCCTCCGCCATTGCCTATACCAATATATTATATATGGTGATGGTGCTCTTTCCTTTGATGAGGAAAGAGACGACAGTCTATCACCGTATCTGCAAGGGTGTCTTCCTGGTCATCAATGGCATAGGACTCTCCATGAACCTGATGGACTGTGTCTATTTCCAGTACACATCCCGACGCACCACGATGTCGGTGTTCAACGTGTTCGGTACTGACGACAAGGTGGGCAGCATCATTGGACTGGAGTTCATGAATCACTGGTATCTGGTACTGTTGTTTGTGGTGATGATGGTGCTGCTGTGGATATGCTATGTCTCACCCAGACCTATGAAGACTGCCGTCAAGTATTACATCGTTCATAGCGTGTCGTTCCTGCTGTTAGGATTCTTGTTCTGGGCAGGTATGAGAGGTGGCTTCTGGGACAATCGTCCTATCAGGTTAAGTACGGCAACCCAGTTTATCGTGCAGCCTAATGATGCCTCGCTGATACTCAACACACCCTTTTCCATCATCCGGACGGTGGGAAAGAATGTTTACGAGAAGCCCGACTATTTCGATAGTGAGGCGGAACTGGAGAAAGTATATTCTCCCATACACATGCCGTTTGCCAAGGATTCTGCTGCCACCAAGAAGAACGTGGTAGTCATCATCTTAGAGAGTTTCTCACGGGAATATGTGGGTTACTTCAATAAAGAGGTGCTGCCAGGTTATGAAGGCTATGCACCGTTCTTGGATTCTCTGGCAGCACAATCGGTGACCTTCCGCTATTCCTATGCCAACGGTAGGGCCAGTATAGATGCCATGCCAGCTGCGTTGTCAGGATTACCGATGTTCAAAGAGTCGTTTGTCGCTGCCTCGTGTGCCACCAACCATTTGGAGGGTCTGGCAGGCTGTCTGTCGGCAATGGGGTATCAGACGGCTTTTTTCCACGGTGCTCCCGCATCGAGCTTAGGATTCCAGGGGTTCACCAGGTCTACAGGCTTCCAGCAATGCTGGAGCGAGGAAGACTATGAGGCCGACCCTCGTACTAACGGCACAGCCGACTCCGACAACTGGTGGGGTATCTGGGACGAACCGTTCTTGCAGTATTTCAGTATGAAGATGACAGATATGCAGGAGCCGTTTATGACAACCATCTTTACGCTGTCGAGTCATCATCCCTTCCAGATTCCAGAGCAATATAAGGATTTGTTCCCCGAGGGAGAACTGCCTATTCATAAATGTATCCGATATACAGACCATGCGCTGCGTGAGTTCTTCCGTGCCGCCAGTCAGGAGCCTTGGTTCAAGAATACGGTGTTTGTGCTTATTGGCGACCATGTGAACAAGAGCAATCACGAAGAGTATAAGCGAGGCATGAATATGTTCAGCAGTTCGTTGATTATCTATAGTCCCAGTGGTGACATCACACCAGGAATGCGCGATGGTATAGCCCAGCATACCGATATCTATCCTACCATGTTGAACTATCTGGGCTATGACAAACCCTATATGGCCTTTGGCTGTGACCTGCTGTCAACGCCTGCCGACCAGACCTGGGCTGTCAACTACCTCGATGGCATCTATCAATATGCGAAGAATGGTTATGTGTTGCAGTTTGACGGTGAGAAGAGTATCGGATTCTATAAGCTTACCGATTATCTGATGGCTCATAATCTGGTGGAACAGAGGTCTGAGCAACA
>Ga0310696_10006994_pt1 | contig 13327 bp, 6 predicted proteins | sample AusTroGonzalo_MG_4_FD_203885 | JGI IMG/M metagenome (GOLD analysis project Ga0310696, IMG submission 203885) | Bovine rumen microbial communities from tropical cattle in Woodstock, Queensland, Australia - Gonzalo_02 (v2) (version 2) | ecosystem: Host-associated > Mammals > Digestive system >... | reverse complement strand
TGATGTTTACTTAAGTGTAAAAGAATCAACAAGGGATTTTAGTGAGAGAAGGGATGCTATTCTATCAGAAGGTGAAGATATTCATCTGATATTCCCAGGAAATGTATCAATTGACTATTTAGAAAATGAAATAACAATTAATGATACTTCCGTAAAAAGATTAATCGAAAATAGTGGATTTATTTATTATGAGGAACTAATTGCAGACTTTGAACATCTACAACATATATTTATTAAAGATAACAACTACATATTTTTAGAAAAATGTAGCATTGGGGGTCCAGCGTATTTTGAAATGTATTATCATAATAATCTGCCTTTGTTTTTTTATTATAAAGGCGTATGGATTAATCGTATGACAAGGGCAATTTGTCTATTGCCATACGGATTAAGTGGTATGGGAGTAATAAACTATAATGGTGATAGAGTAAAACTGGATGTTTCAAGAAATTCAATCATTAAAGGAAGAAAAGAAATAACTTTGGAAATAGCAAATATTGTTTTATTACATAGAATAAAACACAGTTCAAATACTTTGTGGAAAACAATGATTGATCATTTGATTCGATATAATAAAAATCAGATAGATTATAGCTGTCAACAAAAGGACATATAATAATGTATCCGTATTGTAAAATGATTTAGCTTTCTACCCAGTGTTATATAAATATCGTATATTTCATCGAATGTAATTATCACGCTTTCATTACCCCAATCAACAACAGGACTAATAGGATGAAAGAAACACTTTATAGTTTATCTTGATTATAAGAGCTAGTTAATCCTAAGAAACAGCCGTGTTTATGGCGCACCGTTTTTGCTTTCAATGTAGATGCCGATTGAATCAATGACGTGCGACAGGCAGGAGAAATGTCGCCGTGCATTCAATGCCTCTAAGAACAATACCGACTCTACTGTGTTCATCAAATTAATGTTAAAGCACATCGGAACGCCATGCTCAAAGCGATTGACGGAACCGTTTCAATTACGCTGAGTAAGAAAGAACGGATACTGGTTGCGAGAAACTACGATTAATTGTTCAAGCGCTGCAAGATTGCAAATATTAATGATACCAAGAAGTCAATAAGTACAGGGAGTGGTCAAAGGAGTCATCTATCCCGACCGTTTCGTGCTTTAGGTAAACGACGCTGCTGTTCTTTTTCCTTTTCAGAGAACAGAGAGCTGATATGCTCGATGAATCGTTGTACCACATCGGGAAAATGCTCTAACCCTTGTAAGAACGGACTGCACTTTTCTGTCAGCTTATCATAGCGGTCTTGAAGACGGCTGAAAGCCCTGCGATACTTACCCGTTTCATCTTGATAGCGCTTCACTTGCTCCCGAAGTTCTCCGATCTTTGCTCTACTTGAAATGCCCTCTTTTGCGAGAGCGGTCAGGTTAGCATAATCTTCCTTAGAGATAGAATAATTGCCGGTAAGAGGATTCTTCTTGCCGGCATTTTCTATCGCCTGATAGGTTTTTGAGATTCCCTTTGCAGGCTCATATTCGATTTTTGCTTTTTGTATATTGCGCTCGATCACGGCGAGCCTCTTTTTGTCCTTTTCGATTTGGTATTGAAAAGAGGTTAGGTGCTCCGCTGTGCTGCCCTCCTTGCCTCGGTCATAGCCAGTGAATCCATGATCGGTCATATGCTGATAGAATTCATCCTGCAAGATACTGTAGGATGGTCGGAATTTCGGCTTACCGTTCTTTCGCATGATTGGTTCACCGCTTTCTGTCAATAGAGGCTCGCGTGATTCCCATTTCTTGGAATGGCTGATCTGATGGATGACCTCTTTGACCGTTCCGACCAACTCGGGATCTTTGCAACGCTTGCTCCAGCGGATCTCTTTCTCGACAACCGGCAAGGCTATCAGATGCATATGGTAGTGATACACCGGATGCCCCAGCTCGTCGCTGACAGCCTTGTTGATTTCGTCGGCGTGCATGACCGCAGAGATGATGTTGTACTCTCCATATTTCTCACAGGCGTAACGGTACGCTTCTGCGAAGAATTCTTTTGCATAATCATAGCCGCCGCGTTCCTCAAAGTACATGGTGTTGACGTCGAAGATGACTTCATCGAACAGCACCGCGTCGGCTCTCAGACCTCGGCGCGATATTCTTCCGTCAGATTCCATTTCTCTGAGAATGTCCATATAGCTTTTGTCGCCGGGGCTTTTGAAATGCACATTCATCGGTATCCGTTCCGGTTTAACATTCACATTCTCGTAATCGGTATTTTTTCTTTCAGTGTGTCGCTCTGCTGCGCCGATTTTTGCCGCCGTGTAGGTCCGTACTCTGGCGCAGCTCATATTGTTTTTTGCTTTTGACAATCGTTTCACTCCTATCTTTTGTTGTTTATTTGATATAGGCTGACGCAGGTTACACAAGATTCCTTGAATCTGTGTAACCCACTATGACACTTTCAGCGTTGCTACAAAGATGTCGTGGGCAAGGGCTTTCCTCCCTTGACCCTCCGCTCAGTTTGTTTTGAAATCCAAGTCTCCGTTCTTAGTTTTGGTATGATTATCTTGATTGGGTACTTCGGCTGTCGGCATAGTCCAGTACCAGATCAAGCCTTCCTTTACGGACATAACTCCTGCGTTCTTCTTTGCCTTTTTGATTGTGGATTTCTTAAAGCCTGCGGCTTTCAACCGTGCTTCACACTCCGACGAAGGCAGCTTACCGTCCATCATCATTTCCTTGATGAAGGTTGTTGCCGCCTCTGATTCCTCGCTCGGTCTGCCGATTTTCGGAGCAATTGCAGAGAACGCTTGGTCGGCAGTCAACTCGATTTCATCGAGAAAACCGATCCCGTTTTCTCCGACTTCAAAGAGGATCGCCGAACCCGTCGGCGCGAGATTGGATTTCACTTGAACCATCACGCGTTCGTTCGGATTCTCCTTATTCGGCGTTCGTGTGATCGCCAGAATACTCCGAGCGACGCCGGCAATATCTATCGAGCCAGACGTCCGATAGAGAGGTGATGTTTCTCTCAGCTTGTTCATGTGGGCGATGATAACGATCGCACAGCCGGTTTCTTTTGCGACGCCGATCAGGTGATTGAACGCAGCTCTCGTTTCGTTAGCGGCATTCAGAGAGCAATCGTCGCCGATATAGGAGCTGAGAGGATCGAGAATCAGAAGCTTTGCTCCCGACTGCACGATAGCAGACCGGATGCGGTCGTCGCCGAAGGTCAGATTCTTTTCATCCTCACGGATAAAAAGGAGCCTGTCCCTGTCGCCGTCAGAGGCAATAAAACGCGGTACGACGGTGTCGTCCGCGTCATCCTCAGTCGTCTGGTAGATAACCGTCATCGGCTCATGGGCATTTTCTTCATCCGCAAACGGCAAAGGCGTTCCTTTGGAAACGAGCGCCGACACTGCCAGCATCAGCTGACTTTTGCCATCGCCCGGATCGCCCTGCAGCAGCGTGACCTTGCCGAATGGGATGTAGGGATACCACAACCACTTCACCTCCTTCGGCGTAATATCGCTCGCCCTGACGAGCTGCAGTTCTGCTTCTTGTTCTGATGTGCTTTGATTTTGTTTCATTTCGTCTTTCTCCTTTTTGATATAATTTTTTGGAAATAAAAAAGAACCTGTCCTTTAAAGAAAACAGATCCTAATACAAGGCAAGATATAATAGTGTTATAAATTAATAGATATGTGCATTATAACTAATTTTGTAGGCTGATATTTGGATTGCATGACAATCATTATTATGGTAAAATATAGGTGCGACGTAATTTAACATTTTTTCTCTATCAAAGCGTGTATTTTTATTTCGGTAAAAATACAGGCTCACTTTTCACACGCTGATAGAGTAGATGAAATGAATTGCGTCGCAGCAAGAGCTATGTGTTTTTCGTGCGTAGCTCGTAGTCGCGGGTTACGCATTTTTTATGAAGTTGTTAAAGGAGGAAGAATCATGATAAAAAAGTGTGTTTCTATGTTATTGACTTTAGTCATGATATTAAGTGTTTTTACAATTATACCTTTTTCAGTAGAGGCAAAGAACAGTGATCTAGTTACAGTATATTTTAGTCCAACTGTTTGGTACAATAATACGAATTGGAATAGATACTTTATATATTATTCTTCCACTGAAATTGTTTCATCACAAGCGTCGGGTTGGCCTGGACAAGAAATGGAATATGTTGGACCTGATGCAAACGGAAATGCATTATTTAAATATGAAATACCTCGAAATTGCAATCATATTCTATTCAATAATGGTGTGAAAAAGAATCTATCAATAATGGCTATGACTGTTCAAGCGGAAACACCAGATTTGCTCATTCCAGAGAACACAAAAAGTATTACATATTATTTGGATAATTTTTCCGTAACTGGACTGTTTACTTATGTTTTCACGACCAAAACAGTCAGCACTGATTATTTTGAAGATTATTACTTCACTACAAATAATAATCCGGAAAACACAGTTCCTATAGGAAAAGTGTCAAAAATAGCTGTTTCAAAGACCGAGAACAATTGGGATGGTGATAACTATCCTGCAGGAACATCTCTTGAGTGGGTATCCGATAATCCTGAAGTACTCAGCATTCATAGCAACCATGAAACGATGTCAACTGTAAACGTGGAGGGACTGAAATACGGAACCAGTATGCTCCATTTTATCGTGGACGGAGAAGAAAAGGCAGCTGAAGAAATAACTGTGTTAATGCCGATTGACGAAATGCTCAATCAATATGGTTTCCAAGCACAGGATAATGCTACCGTTAATACTCTGCGTAACGCTATCAAAATTCCTCGCAACATTTTGAATCATTACTCGTTAGGTGATTATGTTAAAGTTGCCTTCTTTACGATGTTAGGAGAAGATCTTGGGTTTAAAACGGCTGCGAAAGAATATCAAGGCGTTCTTTATGGTGGAAGGACAAGGGAAGAAGAAGCGCTTTATAAAACATCTCAAAAGATGTTTACTGAGTATTTTCAATTAGACGGGACTGCTTCTGAGTATGTGAGCGGTTTTAAATCCGACTGGAAAACTGTAAAAACAGTAGTTGATATTGCAAAAAAAGCAGAAGATTCCGACGGTGTTAAAGCAGTCTTGAATCAGTATCTTCCGAAAATGTTTAGCATTCCAGTTGAAGATGTTGATGATCTTTTTGATAAGGTTTCTTCAGCTGCAAGCGGGATAAGCGAAGCGAGCGATATTGCAGAAATCATAATGTCAGCATTAACACTTGCGCAATTCGACAAAGATTGTGTTAAAAATCTACTCGATTCTCTGCCTAAATCATCATATGCCTATAAAGGGATCAAGTTGATTTATGATGATATGAATAAAGATCCCGTGCAATATGTTATTGAAACATACTGTACAAAAAAGATAATTAGTGAAATCACTTCGCTTTATTCAAATTTTATTATTAACAATGAGTTGAATCCGGACAAATCACTGGTAGTTGCAAAATATGTAGGGAAAATTATCGCCATGGCATATGAAGCAAAAGGCGGCGCTACTATTGACGACTTCTACCTGTGTTTATACAGCCAGCGACTGGCGAATGATTTGTTCGAATCGCTGAATAAACAAAAGAACTCTTCTACTCTACAAACGGTATTTGAGCTGTGTGTTATTGCAACGAGAATAACTTTGGAAGATGGTATTAAAATTGCCGGGAATGATTCATACTTTAATTCACAGAAAAACCTCGCGTCCGAATATATAAAAAAGGTTAATTCACTTAATTACAGCATTTATATTCGTGACTGCCAGAAAGAAATGTTCACTGCCATCAACAATATTCAAACTAGAGTTGTTGAAGTTGAAGGAAAGGTTAGGAGCTATATCCGTCAGAAAGTGTCTAATATTGCTCCTGTAGGTAGCGGAGAAGTTACTGATTATCTTTCTGGAGATGATACCGGCATCTTTATTATTCCTTCTGTTATTGACGGAAATGTTGTTGAAGGGATTGATACCGAAGGTTTCCTCGGATCCGAATATGAAACTATCATGTTACCCGATTCAATTGTTGAGATTCAAGACAGGGCTTTTAAAGATAGTTCTGCAACAACAATTATGATCGGTAATAGAATCGATAGTATTGGTGAGAGTGCCTTCGAAAACTGTGAGAATCTTGCAGATATCTTACTTCCTATTGGATTGAGGACTATTGGCAGCCGAGCTTTTGCAAATTGTAAGGCTATTACTACTCTGACGATGAGCGAATCTGTAACCGATGTCGGTGCAAAGGCATTTGAGAATTGCACGGCGCTTCAGAATGTATACTTTGAGAATCCTGATATCCATATCAGTGCTGATGCTTTAGACGGATGCTCCGATACATTAGTTGTTTACGGCTATTCCGATAGTGATGCTGAATCTATAGCAACCGCTAAGGGATTTGAGTTTGTTGACTTAGGCAAATATTTGAAATCCGTAGCCATCGAAACTCCGGCAAATAAAACCGTATTTGAATATAGCTCTGATGTATCTTTAGATGGGTTAACCCTTCGCGTTAAGTTTTATGATGGGTCAGAAGAAGTACTTAATGAAGGGTTCAGCCTCACATACGATTCGGCAATAGTTGGTAAACAAACAGCAGAGCTTCACTGTTTGAACTTAACCTTACCTTATCAAATTGAGATACTGAATGATGAAAACGCAGATCCTATCATATTAGGTGATGTGGATGGAGATGGTGTAGTATCTATTCTCGATGCAACTGCAATTCAAAGGCATCTTGCATCGATTCCGACATACAGTTACATTGAAGCGGCGGCAGATACAGATGAGGACGGGAGCGTTTCAATTCTTGACGCAACTATGATTCAAAGATGGCTAGCAAATCTGCAATCAAACAATAACATTGGAAAGCCTATCGCAGTAATGCCGTATGTGCCGGACAATCCAGTTGATCCTACTGTTCCGACTGAACCTACTGAACCTACTAATCCAACAGAACCACCAACACCAACGGAGGTAACAAATAAAGCTTTCTTTGAACCAAATGGTGGAACAATCGGTCTAGAGAGTAAAACGGTAGTTTCAGGTGAAAAATTCGGAGAGTTACCTGTTCCAAAATATGACTATCATTCATTCGATGGCTGGTTTACGCAGTCAACAGGCGGTGAGCTGATAACCTCTGAGTCTGTTTTCACTTCGACTACTGATGTAACGCTATACGCTCACTGGACTGATAATCCTACGTCAGATTGGGTTCTTGAATCGGAAGTGCCAGATGGTGCTAGAACCGTTTCTGAAAAGTGGACATACGACTATACAGATTATAAAACCTCTGAGTCTAAGACTATGACCGGTTATACTCTATACGACACCAAAGAAAATGGTTGGAATTCATATGGTTCTTGGAGTTCTTGGTCAACAACCAAAGTGACAAAAAGCGACTCAAGGGATGTTCAAACTAAAACGCAGTATTTCTATGACAGGTATAGAGGTACCTCCGGGAATTTGGTCGCTACCGGTCCTTGGGAAGGTACATGGAGCGGTATTTACTGCGGTACCTATCAAAAGAAAGACTGGAGTGATACACAGTTAAGTGTATGGAGCACTCAAACAGCAGGAGGAAAGACTTTCAATCTGTATGGAGTAAAAGGAGATTCTTGGTATAATCAGAAAACGCGTACCATGTACCGTTATCGTGATCGCACAAAGAAGTACCTATATTACTTCAAAAAGACTGAAGGCAGAGAGTCTGAGACTGCGGTAATTGCATCCACAAATATCAGTAATGTCCAGCATTGGGTAAGATATATTGAAAAGTAAAGAGTAATTGAATACGACTTCTTCGTAATACTTCGAGCTGAATTACCGCACCAATTGAATACTTATTTTGAAAGCAGATATGAACATTCAAATCATATCTGCTTTTTTGTTCACAAATCTGTTTATTAAATATTGTATTGGTTGAACAAAAAGAAAAATGAAAGTTTGTATATGTTTATTATAATTATTTGTCATTTTTTATCAAAACAAGTGGTATAATATTATTGCTGAAATGTATCAAACGGAAGGAGTAAAGAAGATGAATAAAGAGTTTAGAATAGCTGTTATTTCATTAATTGTGGAAGTATTGGGGATTATTATAGGTCTCTTGACAAATATTGTTTCCTTTTCTGTAGGAGTGTTATTCTATATTATCATATTTGCATTATTATCATCCCTTATACTAGCCATGATAACAAGACTAATTAAACAAATCAGAATTAAAAGTGACCTCGCTAATTATGTTAGCTTTATTGAATTCTTAATGCATAATGATCGTCATTGCTTTGTAATACTGCCCAAGATAAGGATGTATATTCACAGCAAAAAAATTACAAATGATGTTAAGATTAAACTACTCCGAATTACATACGACATTACTAAAACACAGAATAAAGATTTATTAGGTGATATGATAATAAACTATGATTTTGATATTGATAATAAAAACATACCTGAAAGATTTCATTTTGTTTATGGCACTGATTATACGAAATCCGACCCAGAAGTTAAGTTTAACTATGGTAATAATTATATTGTTCCAACTATTCAGGCTACGCAAGAAAACACAGAGAAAGTTGCCGAGTATTGGCTAGGCTTTCTAAAACACTATAAATTTGGCATAGATAAAAGGAAAATATCTCAAGTTGGGGATTTTAAAATTCGAATAGAATTGAAATGCAAAGAAGCATTTGATTTCAGCATTCCAAGAGACACAATTATTTGTTTACCAGACATGTTTAGCAAAGATATAGATAAGATAGAATATCAAATAAACTTGCATGGATATGACAAAGAGTTTTATTCTAATGCTTATAGAATCTTAGGTAACGGAAAAGAGTATTCTATTGATGATATTAGTGATCAGAATGGACCCTCGACTTCAATTACTCAAACATTTTATCCTAATACTATTGAAGGAGAAAAAGCATTTTTCTTTAAAATCGGACAAAGTAAAACAGATCCAGAGTTTAAATAGATGTACACATCGTCGAGTGCCTGTACTTATTGACTTCTTGAATACTTGGCTGACATAAAAACAGCCGCTGTCGGATGACGGCGGCTGTACTGCTTGAGCGTTCTGTGTCCTTTATGTGTCCTTTATTTTGGTGAAATGCTGTGAAAACTCGTGAAATGTGAAAGTGAAGAAATGGCTTAAAACCTGACTTTTTGGAACTTCGTGGAACAAGGTGAAACGCCTCAGGTGTATTTCGAATCTCTTGTCCTCCGCCAGAAAATAAGCTCACGCTTTTGCGTGGGCTTATTCTTTTACAGAAGAAAGTTTTGTACTCGAGCGCCGCTCTTGGCGGCGTGGTCTTATTCTATTATTGCACAACAGCGACGCCAGACTCGGTGTCGCTGTTGTGTCATTTATTCCTCACATCGTCGCCGCCCATAAAGAACAACGCGAGCGTGCCGGGACCGACATGTGATCCGGTCACCGGCTCGTACATCACAGTCAAGATAGACTTAGGCGGCTTCTTCTCCCCTATCAGCTGTGCAAGATACTCTGCGTCATCCTCGCAGTCGGCGTGAGCAATACCAACGGTCTGCAGTTCGGGATTGCGCACAAGCTGATTATACTTTTGCGCCATAGTCAATATAGCCTTCTTGCGTCCGACAGTCTTGCCGAAGTTGACTATCTCACCGTTAGCGTTACCTTTAAGTAAAGGCTTTATCTGGAGCATATTTCCTACGACGGCGGCAGATCCCTTAATACGTCCGGAGTTTTTGAGGTAAGTAAGGTCATCTACCGTAAAGACCTGATACATACGATGCTTCTCTGATTCCAGCTTATCGTAAGCCTTGCTGATACTATATCCGCGACGGCGGAACTCAACAGCTCTGAGCACCAGCAGTCCCTCGCCCAGCGAAGCACCCAGAGTATCTATAAGCATGATCCTGCGATCCGGAAACTTCGGCTTTAGTTCCTTTGCAGCAAGCTCAGCACACCTGAATGAACCGCTGATGCCTGACGACATATTTATCATCAATATATCTTCACCGCTCATCAGAAATCGCTCAAAGAATCTGAGATAGTGGAATATGTTTATCTGAGAGGTGCTGATCTTGGCACCCAAACGCATAGCGTGATAGAACTTCTTACCGTCAAAGCCAGCGGTATCTACACATGAATACTCTCTGTCCTTAATGAAATACGAAAAAGGTATGACAGAAATATCATTATCCTTAAGTATCTCAGTCGGCAGATTAGCCGATGTGTCAGTCAATATCCTAAAGCTCATGTCAATGCCTCCGTGATACAAGCGCGATAATCAGCGCATATTACAGAACTATTGTATTAGGTACATAATAAAAACTCAATCCACTATTCAAATTACGGCTCTACAATATTATCAGTTGAATCTACCAGACGATCTCTGTCGGACTCGAGGCGGTAGAAAAGTTATCTACACTCAGTAGAGTGCTAATATACCGACATAACAATAATTATTATGACAGCAAAACCAGTCAAAAAAAGTCCTTTGTGAACAAAATATTACAAGATTGTAAATATTTCAAAATTCATGCGTTTTTAATTCTACAGAGGCATTAATAGTTTGTTTATATTTCTGTGCAAGAATTGTCATTTTTTATCCTGATGGCTATTTTTCCAATTTGCAAATAAAAAGTTACAGGCTGTAACCACCCTAAATGTGAACAAATTTTGTACAAATCGTATACAAATGTGAACAGAATCTTAATTTTGTTGTCATTATCACAATAATTTCCCTCAAAAGGTTGATACTGGAATAATTCTCTGGTATAATAATGACAAATTCGTTACAAAACTCAATTCAAAAATACGCTCAAATGGTCATCGGCGCGTAATCGCGCCGAAATCTTTGGAGGATTTTATGAAGAAAATGAAGAAAATCATTTCTATTATAATGATAGCCGCGATGATCGCGAGTCTGACAGTTCTGTCTACCGTGACTACCGGAGCTTCCAGCACAGGCGTAGGCCTCTGCGAGTGGGTGTTCAACGCCTACTATGATAACTGGAGTTACGTATGGGGCGGCGCCGAGCCCGGCGCTGTTGACTGCTCAGGTCTTATCTGGTCATACTGCGGCGGCGATAGAACAAGCATGCTCTCCGACGCACAGGCTAACGGCAGAGACTGGGGTTATGTCAGCGATGGCATTCCGAATGTCCACGGCTTAGGCCTCTCCCGTCCCGGTCATGTCGGCGTATATGTCGGCAACGGTATGGAGATAGACGCGCGCGGTACCGGTTATGATATGTGTTATGATCCGGTAGGCAGCAGCTGGGAATGCTGGTTCAAGCTCACAGCTGTCAGCTACCCCGACACAGGTTGGGTACAACTCAACGGTACATCATATTATTATGAAAACGGCGAGTATGTAGCCGACACATCCCGTACCATAAACGGTACTACCTATTACTTTGACGCTTCAGGCGCCTGCTCCACTACCCCCTCGGATACTTCTTCCGCTACCACTGAGAAGCCTGCTAAGACTACTACAACAAAGCCTGCGACCACAGAGGACAACGGTCCTCTCAAAAACGGTTCTCAGGGCGAGCGTGTAGAAAAGCTCCAGGCAAGACTTCAGGAGCTGGGCTACTATAACGGTCTCGTTGACGGCGACTTCGGCGATCTGACAGAGAAGGCTTTCAAGCTCTTCCAGAAGCAGGCCGGTCTGTATGTTGACGGTATTGCAGGCTCCGACGTCGATTATCTGTATGCTGATGACGCTCCTATCTACTCTGCTAGTACGGACACCGATACAGATAAGGACGATAAGTCTGACGATCTGGCCGAAACAGGCGCAAATAACGATCCTGAAGAAGAGGATACAGAAGATCCTGAGGAGCCCGAAGAGGATGCAGAAGAACCTGCTCCTGCTGAGGACGAAACCGAAAAGGCTCAGGATGACGTCTACTTCTCGGCTGGCGACTATGACGACGCTATCGTTCCGATCCAGGAGCGACTGATCGATTTAGGTTATCTCAATGATACCGCTGACGGCGGCTACGGCGACAATACCGAGACTGCTGTCAAGAGCTTCCAGACAGTCAACCAGCTCGAGGTCACAGGCGCTGTAGACCAGGTAACATACGATGTACTGTTCTCTGACGACGCTATCAAGAACCCCGATGAGAAGAAGACCACTGAGGCTCCTGTTGAGGAATCTACAACAACTCCCGAGCAGCTTGCAACTACAGCCGCTGAGTCAACCGAGATAGAAAAGACTAATTCTGCTATCTCTCAGAAGTCCGTATCGGGTATCACAGATTCTATCAGCCTCAAGCGCACAACAGCTACCACCAACCTCGAGTTCATCCTCTGGCTGGCTATTATGATAGCAGTTATGCTGGTAGCGTTTATTATCGTCTATGTTGTTGAGAAAAAGAAGAAGTCCGCTGTACGCGCTTCTATCGGTACAAGATTCCAGTAAAAGAATCAGATAATAATTGTCTTAAGCATAGTGAAGATCAGCATCGGCGACGGTGCTGATCTTTCTTTTTCATTTATCGATATCAAAATGAACCTTTCCCCTGCCCCATCACTCTAATATACAGAATCGAGATTCTGAATAATGAATGTGAAAGGACAATAAACATGGATATAAAAATAAAAGAGTGCTTCAAGCCTACGCCGGAGCGATTCCGTTATACAGTCAATACGGCAGCAGAAGAGGCACAGCAAAGCATTCCTCAGCGGCGCAGGATCAGCCATCCGATACGCACGGCGATCGCAATAGCTGTCATACTCGCCGTCATCCCCACAGCCGTATTCGGCGCGAGCAAGCTCATCGGTCTTTTTGCGAAGCCGGTCGATAAATACGGCTTGGAGCTCGGCATAGAGTCAACTGCCGTCGATTACCCGGAGTTTGTAAAGATGAACGTCACCGTACCTGAGGGCTTTATTGTCGAGCCGAACACCGACGACCTGAAATACTCAGAAGTGAACAGCGGCGGATCTTTCTCCCTCTGTCCCATGCGCCCCAAGGACGTTGCAGACACAGAGGTCGTCAAAAACGTAGACAAATACGAGGAGATCACACTCTGCGGTCACGCAGCATATCGGATCAAGCAGATCGACAACAGCAGCTACGACCGTATTTATGTCAGCTATGATGATATGAATGTCCTTCTGCTGATATACTATACCGGAGTCAGCGAGGAACAGCTTGCGTCCTTTGTCAAAGGAATCAGCTTCGCCGAAGGCGCAGCCGACGACCATACCGAGTTGTGGGAGCTCTTCGACGAACGCAACGAGGACAAGGTACAGTATACCTACAACTACCGGAACATCGAGCTCGACCGCGATACCCTCCTGACCTTCAGAGGCTGGTCAGAGCAGAATAACGATGAAAGCCTG
>Ga0310696_10006993_pt1 | contig 13327 bp, 12 predicted proteins | sample AusTroGonzalo_MG_4_FD_203885 | JGI IMG/M metagenome (GOLD analysis project Ga0310696, IMG submission 203885) | Bovine rumen microbial communities from tropical cattle in Woodstock, Queensland, Australia - Gonzalo_02 (v2) (version 2) | ecosystem: Host-associated > Mammals > Digestive system >... | reverse complement strand
GCCATACTGCTTGCGTTCGCCATACTGCTTACGCTCGCCATAAGGCTTGTGGTCGCCATATGCTTTGCGCTCTCCGTACGGTTTGTGGTCCCCGTAGGATTTGTGTTCGCCATACGGCCGGTGTTCACGGTCGCCATACGGTTTGTGGTCCCCGTATGAGCGGTGTTCTCCGTATGAACGGTGTTCTCCATAAGCCTTGCGTTCGCCGTACTGCTTGCGCTCACCGTAGGAACGATGATCATCTCTGTCCGACGTGCTGTACGCGGGCTTTGCTGTTTGTGCCGAAGCCGACCTTCTCGGCCTGAGCTTGCGGCCATCTTTACTGAATTCTGTCATTGTTTTTTGAAGTTTTACGCAGCCGCGACTCACGTCGCCCCTCTGCGCTCTTGAAAATATTACTGTAAGTTAAAAATGTATGTTATCGTGCCTTCCTGCATGGCAGGGGCGTCGATTTTCTGGTCGAAATGCGCTTTCATCGCAGCTGCGCGTGCTTCCGCGATAAGCTTGGTGTTAGAAATTGTGGTACCGTCTCCAACTATGGCCTTCTTGACGTTGCCATAATTGTCTACCCATATCCTCATCACTATCCTGCCGCTCTCCTGGATGTCATATGCAGGCTTTACGAGCGTGGACTTGTTGACCTTGCGTCCTTCCACGTGGGCATTGGGAGTGCCGTCGGCCTTGGCCGTGGCGGAATTGCCCGTGGACTGCCCGGCGCGGAAATCGGCGGAAGCTTCCTTGGCGTTATGGGGCGCCGTGAGGGAGGTATCCTTCTTTGCCATTCCGGGGAAACTGGCCCTGGGATCGAGTTTAGGTTCTTCTTCCCTGGGAGGTTCGGGTGTTTCTACATCCCCGAAGTTATCCGCTTTGGTTTCGGGGGTAAGGTTCTGGGCCAGGCTCTCGTTGGGGGACTGGCTCCTTTGCACGAATTCTACGTCCTTCTCCTTGTCCACGTCCTCGCCCTGGGGCTCACGCCCGAAGACGGGGGTCATTTCCACTTCTTCCTGCTCGGTATAGTCGATGAGGAAGGAGCTCTCCTCGGGAGGAGGGTAGATATATTTGAGCCCCGAGAAAGATACGAGGCACAGGGCCGCAGCGTGCAGCAGCACCGTGAGGGTGATGCCGGTTACCTTGGACCTGTCTTCGGTTCTTTTTCTTTCGCGGAGGTACTCTTTCATTTTTCTTTATTCCGCTTGGGTTGCAAGTATCACTTTGTAGTGGTTGCGCTTGGCGATGTTCATCACCTGGACTATCTCGCCTATGGGAACGCTCTCGTCGGAATAGATGCTGAAGGTGGGGTCTTCTTCATTCTGGAGAAGCCCTACGAGGTCGTCTTCAACCTGCTCGATACCATTCTCGGCAAGTTCGTTGCCGTTGATGTGGTAGGTGTAGGTGCCCTCTCCCCAGTCCTTGATGCTTACGCTGACGGTGGGCTTGGCGCTCACCTGGCCGGTGCTCTTGGGGAGCAGGAGCTTGAGGGCGTTGGGATTGATGAGGGTGGATGTTACCAGGAAGAAGATGAGCAGCAGGAACACGATGTCGGTCATGCTCGACATCGAGAACGAAGCGTCCGCCCTGGTTGTTCTTTTGATTGCCATTATTCTTCAGGTTTTACGATAGCGGCAGATTCGGGGTCGTTCAATACGTCCATGAAGCCGATGGTCGCGTTCTCCATGGTGAACACTACGTCGGAGATGCGGGAGGTGAGGTAGTTGTATCCGAAGTAAGCAAGGATACCCACGACCAGACCGCCGACGGTGGTGATCATTGCTTCGTAGATACCTCCGGAGAGGAGGGTGATGTCGATGTTGTTACCGGCATTAGCCATATTGAAGAAGGCCCTTACCATACCCATAACGGTTCCGAGGAATCCGATCATAGGGGCACCGCCCGCGATAGCCGCGAGGAAGGGGAGACCCTTTTCGAGACGTGCTACCTCGAGGTTGCCGGTGTTCTCGACAGCGGTCTGGATGTCGCTCAGCGGCCTGCCGATGCGCTCGAGACCCTTCTCCACCAGCCTGGCGGTAGGGTTATCGTATTTGCTGCAGAGAGTGATGGCGGATTTGGTTTTGCCGTCGTGGATGTAGTCGCGGATGTCGTCGATGAAATTCCTGTCGACCTTGGACGCGCGGCCAATCTGGACGAGCTTCTTGCCGAAGATGTAGATTGCGATTACGGAGAGGATGAGGAGGACCAGCATGAGCCATCCGCCCTTCATAGCCATATCGATAAGCGAATAAGACATCTCCTGCGGAACCGGAGCGGCCTGCACGGCGTCAAGCGTGTCGGCCTGGAGTAAAGTTAAGAGCATATTTCCCATAAATTAAAATATCGCGCAAATATAATGAAAATAATCGGTATTCCACATATCCTGCTGCCGCAAAACGCATCAGTATTCCACCGATGAAAGAAATAGCGCGTGACCGGGGACGGATTCGCCTGCAAGGCTGCGGCGGAGGGTCTTTTTGGGGGCGTTTTCATCGGGCGGGAGGATGAGGGCTGCGAAGTCTTCCACGCTGCGTTTGCCGCGGCCTACGTCGACCAGGGTTCCTACGATGGCGCGGACCATATTGCGCAGGAATCTGTCGGCGCTGATCCGGAAATACCAGTAGGATTTTCCGCCCGGGCAGTCGAAAACTTTTCCCATGACTTCGGCATGGGTGGGGGTGTAGGGAATCCAGCGCGCCTCGCTTACCGTGCAGACGGATGTCTTGTTGTCCCCGCCCTTCTTCTCGAAGCACGAAAAATCATGCGTTCCAATGAGATATTCCGCGGCCTTGTTCATGGCCTCGAAATCCAGTGCCGGGTAGCCGCACTGCCACGACCAGGCCTCCACGAACGGGTCCTTCCCGCGGTGGATGAAGTAGGTATATTCGCGCTTGACCGCATCGAACCGCGGATGGAAATCCGGGGCTGCCGGAACAAGTTCGGAAACTACCACGGACCGGGGCAAGATGGCATTTAATTTGTAGCAGAAATCGTCTGCCACAAGACTTTCGGGGCCGTCGAAACACGCCACGTAACCGATAGCATTCACACCGGTGTCCGTACGCCCTGCTCCTATTACGGGAGTTTCTTCGCCGAGGAGTTTGGCAAGTGCCGCTTCGAGGCTTTCTTGCACCGACGGGTCGGATGGTTGCTTCTGCCAGCCACGGAAGTCGGCACCGCTGTATGATATTTTAACAGTGTAACGCATAGACTGCAAAATTATCAAAATATATGGAAAGTGTAAATATTAAGGAGCTCAACGACCGCATACAGCAAGAAAGCGGATTCGTGGATATCCTTTCTCTCGAGATGGGCAAGGTCATCGTAGGTCAGAAGCACCTCGTTGAGAACCTCATGATCGCCCTTCTTGCCAACGGGCACATCCTTCTCGAAGGTGTTCCCGGTCTTGCCAAGACCTTGGCTATCAGCACCCTCAGCAAAGCGGTCAATGCCAAATTCAGCAGAATCCAGTTCACCCCGGACCTCCTCCCTGCCGACGTAGTGGGAACCCTCATCTACTCGCAGAAGAAGGAGAGTTTCGAAGTGCGCAAGGGTCCCGTCTTCGCCAACTTCGTGCTGGCGGACGAAATCAACCGTGCTCCTGCCAAAGTGCAGTCGGCCCTTCTCGAGGCCATGCAGGAAAGGCAGGTAACAATCGGGGACAATACCTTCGCCCTTCCCGAACCCTTCCTGGTGATGGCCACCCAGAACCCTATCGAGCAGGAGGGAACCTATCCTCTGCCCGAGGCCCAGGTGGACCGTTTCATGCTCAAGGTCGTGGTGGATTACCCCAAGAAAGAAGAAGAGAAACTCATCATCCGCATGAATAACAGCGGAGAGTTCCCCGTCCCCAACGCCGTCGTCAACCCCGAGGACATCATCCGTGCCCGCAACGTGGTTCGCGACGTTTACATGGACGAAAAGATAGAACGCTATATAGTGGACATCGTTTATGCCACCCGCACCCCCGAGGAATACGGGCTCAAGGGCCTCAAGGACCTCATCTCCTACGGAGGATCCCCCCGTGCCAGCATCTCCCTCAGCGCCGCCGCCAAGGCTTACGCTTTCATCAAGCGCCGCGGATACGTGATCCCCGAGGATGTGCGTGCCGTCTGTCCCGAAGTACTCCGCCACCGAATCGGGCTCACCTATGAGGCCGAAGCCGAGAATGTGACCTCCGAGGAGATTATCTCCCAGGTCATCAACGCAGTGGTAGTACCGTAGTAGCATGCCTGCCGACGCAACAGCCCTCCTGAAGAAGGTCCGGAAGATAGAAATCCGTACCAAAGCACTCTCGCATCAGATATTTGCGGGAGAGTATCACTCTGCTTTCAAGGGCAGGGGCATGGCCTTCAGCGAGGTGCGCGAATATCAGTACGGGGACGATGTCCGCAACATGGATTGGAACGTCACCGCACGCCTGCATTCCCCCTATGTGAAGGTCTTCGAAGAGGAGAGGGAGATGACGGTAGTGCTGCTGGTAGATGTGAGCCGCTCCGGGCTCTTCGGCACCAGGACCCGCACCAAGAGGGAGCTGCTCGCCGAAATCGCGGCCGTGCTTTCCTTCAGCGCCACCCTCAATAACGACAAGGTTGGAGCCCTGTTCTTCAGCGACAGGGTCGAGAAGTTCATCCCTCCGGGAAAGGGCCGCAGCCATCTGCTGCACATAATCCGGGAGATGCTCGAACTCGAGCCGGCCTCCGACGGCACCGACATAGGCGCCGCACTGCGCTTCCTCACCGGAGCCATCAAGAAGAAGTGCACGGCCTTCCTGCTCAGCGACATGCTTGATGCCGATGCCACCGGAAAACCTCGCTACGAGGATGCCCTCAAGGTAGCGGCGGGCCGTCACGACCTCTCGGTAATCAAGGTCACTGACCCAAGCGAAAAGGGTCTGCCGAGCGTGGGCTTCGTGAACGTGAAAGACAGCGAGACCGGCCGTTCCATGTGGGTGAACACCTCCAGCTCACGCACCCGCAAAGCGTATGCGCAGTGGTTCTCCACCCTCGCCTCGGCCGAGAAACAGCTGTTCAACAGATATAAAGTGGATAATGTGGAAATCGCCACCGACTCCGACTACGTGAAAGGGCTGATGGCTTTGTTTACAAGACGATGAAACTTCTCGCAATCATATTGACGGTGATGCTGGACCTTGTTCCCAAGGGCCCCGCGTTCCTGAACTATCTGCAGAAGAGGGATACTCTGCTCGTGGGCGACCAGGTGGAATATGGTTTCGTGCTGGACAGCCTGCCCATGGGCGTGAAGGTCCAGGTGGAAGATTTCGCCAAGAACTCCAATGAAGTGCTCACCGTAGCGCGTAACTGGAAAGTCGATACGCTCAAGGTATACAGCACCAAAGAAGAGGCATACCGTTTCTATACCGATATCCGCGGAAGCGTGGTACTGGCCATCTTCGACGAGAGCGTCGTAACGCTCAATCCCATCAAGTTGGTCCGCTCCGACCAGGAAGACACCCTGGTGTTCAATGCTCCTCCGTCTTTCGTCGTGAAGGACGTGCCCATCGACACCGCCACTTTCGTCATCCACGACATAAAGGGTCAGATTACCTATCCAGTCACCTTCGCGGAAGTATTTCCCTGGGTGCTCGGGGGGCTTTTCCTGATAGCTTTGGTGGTGTTTGCAATAGTTTTCATAAAGCAGCATCGCAGGAAGGTGGAGCAGGAGCGCCTGAAAGATCCTCCGCACATCATAGCGCTCCGCAGCCTGGAGAAATACAGGGGCGACAAGTTCTGGCAGCCGGAAAAGCAGAAATCATTCTATTCCGGGGTTACCGACACCCTGAAGTCGTACATAGTGTCGCGTTTCGGAGTCGATGCCCAGGAAATGACCACGGCCGAAGTGTTCGATGCTCTCAAGGGTTCGAAGGACATCACTCCGGACCTTTATGGAGATACCAAAGAGTTGTTCGAGACCGCCGACTTCGTGAAGTTCGCGAAGTACACGGCTCCCGATGATTATAATGCCAAAGTGCTGCCTACGGCCGTACGTTTCGTGACCGATACCTATCGCAGCGGGCTTGAGGAGGAGCCGGGTTCCGATGTTCTTTGAGAATCCCGGATTGTTCTTCCTGTTGGCTGTCCCGCTGCTGCTGGTCGTCCATTACGTATGGATGGAAGTGCGTGGCAGGAGGCCCCACATGCGGGTTTCTTCGCTCTACCCTTGGGCGGCCGGCGGAAGTTCGGTGATGGAGTGGCTGAGGCATCTTCCCTTCGTACTGCGCATAGCTGCTCTCTGCCTGATTATCGTGGCCCTTGCCCGGCCCCGTTCATCTACCGAGACCGAAAGGGTGGATACCGAGGGAATCGACATTGTGCTGGCCATGGACGTGTCCACGAGCATGCTGGCGAGGGACTTCGAGCCCGACCGCATCTCCGCCGCCAAGAACATAGCAATCGAATTCATCTCGCAGAGGATATCGGACCGCATGGGAATAGTTGTGTTCGCGGGCGAGAGTTTTACCCAGTGCCCCCTGACTACCGACCGTTCGACGCTAATTAACCTGATGAAGGATGTGCAGACCGACCTTATAGCCGACGGAACCGCCATCGGGCGCGGCCTGGCGACGGCCGTTGCGCGCCTTTCGGAATCGGAAGCCAAGAGCCGCGTGGTGATCCTGCTGACCGACGGCATGAACAATTCCGGGGAGATATCTCCTCTGAATGCCGCCGAGCTCGCCAAGATGTACGGGATAAGGGTCTATACCATAGGCGTGGGCAAGCATGGCGAGGCTCCTTACCCGGTGATGACACCCTGGGGAGTGGAGTTGAGGAACATGGCCGTGGAGATTGACGAGGATCTGCTCAAGCAGATAGCCGACGAAACCGGAGGCCGGTATTTCCGTGCCACCGACAACACTAAACTTGCCGAGATATACTCGGAAATCAACCAGATGGAGAAGGCCCGCACAACGGTGGACAGCTTCCCCGTCTATAAAGAACTTTTCGGTAAGTTCGCAATCTGGGCGCTGCTGTGCCTGCTGCTCGAACTTGCCCTTCGTTTATCGATAAGGAGGCTGCCGTAATGGTGATATTTGCAAATCATCAATTCCTTGCCCTGCTTTGGCTGGTGCCCTTGATTCCGCTGCTCTATGCGCTGGTGCGTTCGTGGCGGAAGGCCCGTATGCGCAAGCTGGGCGAAGAAGATATGGTGCGCCAGCTGATGCCTTCATGGTCGGGAGCGAAGGGTTGGGTGCGCGTGGTTCTCTTCGACCTCGCCTTCATGTTCTTCGTCATAGGCCTTGCGCGTCCGCAGATAGGCGCCAAGCTCGAAGAAAGGGAGACCCGCGGCGCCGAGATCATGATATGCCTCGACGTGTCCAACTCCATGCTCGCCAAGGATTACTCTCCTAACCGCCTGGAGCGTGCCAAATTAGCAGTCTCGCGCATTACCGACAAACTACAGAACGACCGCATAGGTCTGGTGATCTTCGCAGGCTCCGCCTTCGTGCAGTTGCCTGTTACCAACGATTACATCTCTGCGAAGATGTTCCTGAACAGCATCACTACCGAGTCGATGCCCGTGCAGGGAACGGCCTTGGGAGAAGCCATAACACTGGCGACCCGCGGTTTCAGCTCCCAGAGCGACAAGAGCCGTGCGATCATTGTCATCTCCGATGGCGAGAATCACGAGGATGACCCGGTGGAGGCTGCCAAGCAGGCTGCCGGCATGGGGATAAAGGTCTATACCATAGGCGTCGGAAGCACTCGCGGAGAACCCATTCCCGTGAACGGAGACCTGCTCAAGGACAGGGAAGGGAACATTGTGGTGACCCATCTCGACGAAGAGACGTTGAAGAATGTTGCTAAAGCCGGAAACGGAGCATATATCCACGCCGGCAACGAGGAATTCGGCCTTAACCCCATCATCAACGACCTTCGCAAACTTGAAGAAGAGGCCTACAAGTCGGTCGTTTTCGAAGAGTATGAAGAAGAATACATGTATTTCTTCGCGGCAGCTTTGGTGCTGTTCGTGCTGGAGATGCTCATAGGTTCCAGACGTTGGAAAAGGAGGCTTTTCGAATGAAAAAGATATTGTGCATATTGCTGGTGCTCAGCGCCTTGCCTCTTTCGGCCCAGGTCGACAAGAAGGAAGTGCGCGAGGGTAACCGTAAGTTCCGCAAGGCCGATTACAAGAATTCCGAGATCGACTATCGCCGGGCCGTGGTAAAGGACAGCCTTTCGGTTGCAGGGGAGTACAATCTCGCCTCTTCCCTGTATCGCCAGGAGGATTACGCCGGGGCCTCCAAGGCCTTGGAAACCATAAAGGACGTGGCCCCTGCACATAAACATGCCGACGATTACTATTTCAATCTGGGAGATGCTGCCATAAAGAACAAGGATTATGGCGCGGCGGTGAAGGCTTTCCGTGAGTATCTGCTCCTGCATCCGGATGACATGGATGCCAAGGAGAACTACGTGTATGCCAAGAGCAAGCTGAACAGGTCGGCAAATAACAGCGATAACGACAACAACGACAACAACGACAAGGACGGCCAGGACAAGAACCAGGGCGGGGAGCCTTCTGCAGAGCAGTACGAAGTTCCCAAGGTAAATGCACAGGAGGGAGGCCAGCTGTCGCCCCAGCAGGCATCGCAGATGCTCATGGCCGTGGATGGAATGGATAAAGAGACCAAGAAGAAGGTGGATTCGAAGAAGGCACAGATGGACAAGTCCAAATCCCGTTATAAAGAGAAGTATTGGTAACCTATGAAAAGATTGATCCTCATACTTGCATTGCTTTTCCCGGCCATCGGACTGGGAGCCCAGACCCTGCGTGTCGATGCTCCTAACCTGGTTGCGGCCGACGAGCAGTTCAACGTGACTTTCTCGGTTGAAGGAGAGCACTCCGTAAGCTCGTTCGAATGGAATCCCGGCGAGAACTTCAAGCTTGTCTGGGGCCCTCAGAAGAGTACTTATTCATCGACCAGCATTGTAAATGGCAAGCGCTCCAAGAGCGTCACCAACTCATATACCTATGTGCTGATGCCTTTGCGCGCCGGCACCTTCTCCTTGCCGGCGGCCGTCGCCACCGTGCAGGGCAAGTCCGTCAGCTCCCGTAGTTTCTCCATAGAGGTGGTTTCCGGCAGCGCATCCAAGCCGCAGTCCGGTTCCGCTCAGCAGGGGCAGGGCTCCCGCAGCAGCGCGGCACAAGGTGCCTCGGTAATATCTTCCGACGATCTTTATATGCGCCTGATAGTCAATAAGAATCGCGCATATGTGGGAGAGGGGATTACCGCCACCCTCAAGCTCTACCAGAGGGTGAATATCGCCGGGTTCGAGGATGCGAACTTCCCTTCCTTCAATGGCTTCTGGAGCCAGGAACAGCAGGCCCCCAGCAAGATAGAGTTCAAGCGTGAGAGCGTCAACGGCGAAATCTTCGATACTGCCGTGATACGCAGCTGGAACCTGATCCCTCAGAAGGCCGGCACTTTCACCATCGACCCTGCCGAGCTGGTTTGCCTGGTGAACGTCCGTGCATCTTCCGCATCGTCGGGCAGCATCTTCGACAGTTTCTTCCAGGATAGTTACCGTCAAGTCCGCAAGAGGGTCAGCACCCAGCCGGTAACCCTGCATATCTCCGCCCTGCCTGCCGGAGCTCCGGCATCTTTCGGCGGGGGAGTAGGCCGTTTCGATCTCAAGGCTACCCTCAGCAGGGATTCGCTCAAAGCCCACGAAGCCGCCTCGCTCAAAGTCGTCATCTCCGGAAACGGAAACCTCCCTTTGCTGACGGCCCCCAAGATTTCCTTCCCTCCGGACTTCGAGGTGTATGACGTGAAATCTTCCGATTCCGGCCGAAGCCGGGTGTTCGAATATCCTTTCATCCCCCGCAGTCATGGGGATTTCGAGATAGGTCCGGTGGAATACAGCTACTTCGACCTTGCTTCCGGCCGTTATGTTACCTTGAACTCGGGAGTGCTGCACATGAACGTGGCCCGCAGTGGCGAGGTGGAAAGCGGCGGAACCCCTTCCGCCGGGCAGCTGGTGCAGAACCGTCGCGACGTGAGGGACATAGGCAGCGACATCCGTTTCATATCCACCAAGGTCTCTTCGCTTTCGGGAGAGGGCAGGTTCTTCGTGTCATCAGTCCTGTATAAGTTGCTGTTCCTGCTGATGGTTGCCGCAGCCGCCGTGCTCTGGTATCTGCTGCGCCTGCGTGCCGAGCGCCGGGCCGATGTCGTCGGCAGCCGTAACCGTGCAGCCACCAAGATGGCCCGCAAGCGTCTGGCCCTGGCCGGGGACTTCCTCCGTAAAGACCTTTCTACCGCTTTCTACGAGGAACTGCACAAGGCCCTGCTGGGATTCATCTCCGACAAGTTCGCCCTGGATGCCAATGACCAGAGCCATGATATCATAGACGGGAAACTCTCCGACGCCGGCATCCCCGAAGGCCCGAGGAAGGAATTCATCGGATTGCTCGATGCCTGCGAATTTGCCCGTTATGCACCGGCCTCAGGTCACGAAGAGATGAATACCCACTACGAAAGGGCGGTCTCGGTTATCTCCGTAATTGATTCTTCCATGAAAAAGAATAAACCTGCCGCAGGGGCGGTGCTGGCCCTGCTGATGTTCCTGCTGCCGTTCTCGTCGCAGGCTGCGGTAGCTTACCCTGATTCCCTCTGGACCGTGGGCGTGAAGGCCTACTCCGAAGGCAACTGGGAAGAAGCTGCCCGGGCATGGTCCTCCATCGAGGCCATCGGGGTCACATCTCCCGAGCTTTGCTGCAATCTGGGTGATGACTATTTCCGCCAGGACCGTCTTGCCGACGCCATACTATATTACTCAAGGGCCCTGAAGCTGGATCCTTCCTATGGAGATGCACGCTTCAACCTCGAGTTTGCCCGTTCGCTTACCCAGGACAAGATCGATACCGTTCCGGAGTTCTTCCTTAAGAGCTGGATGCGGGCTTTGTGCTGGTGCCTGCCTTCCGACGTGTGGGCCGGTCTGTCGCTGGGGCTGCTTGCCGCGACCTTGGCCCTTGTCCTCATTTTCTTACTGGCCCGCAGCTCTGCTGCCCGCAAATGGGGATTCTTTGCCGGAGTGCTGGCCCTCATCCTTTTGATTTTCAGTGTTTCTTTTGCCATCTGGCAGAGAAACGACTACATGAAAGCGGACGATGCCGTAGTGATGCGTCCGGTAGTTTCGGTAAAGAGCGCACCGTCCGGTTTCGACACCAAAGATTTGTTCATTTTACACGAAGGTACTGTGTTAGAATTACTTGACTCTGTCGGTGATTGGAGCAAGGTCAGATTGTCCGATGGAAGGGAAGGTTGGCTGAAATCTGATCAAATAATTATCATTTAATGTGCATAAAGTGTTAATATTTTTGGTTTTTAATGTTTTCTTTATATATTTGCATCGCTATTACACGCATTTGTAGGCAAGATTTGTAATCATTTTTTTAGTTAACTAAATAAAAAAAAGTATGAAAAAGTTTTTTGCTATTGCTGCCGCTCTTCTTATCAGTGTTGCTTCCTTCGCGCAGGAAACCAACAAAGATGAGAATGGAAACACCAAATTCGGTGGCTATGAAACCAACAAGTTCTTTGACAACTGGTATGTTGGTCTCGGTGGTGGTGTAAACACTACTTGGGATGTTGCAAAGGGTGGATTTGAATTTGCTGGTCTTGCAACTCAGGTTGACCTTGGCAAGTGGATCTCCCCTGAATACGGATTCCGTTTCGGCTGGCGTGGCCTCAACAACAAGGTTGACGGAAACAAGGAAGCTTTCAACTTCTTCAAGGCTGACGCTCTCCTTCACTTCTCCAACCTCGTAGCAGGTTACAAAGAGAAGCGCATCTGGGACGTTGTTCCTTTCGCTGGTGTCGGTGTTCTCAAGGATGAGGCCGCTGGTTACGAGTGGGGCGTGGAAGGTGGTATCATCAACAACTTCCGCCTCTGCGACAACTTCGATCTCAACCTCGAACTCGGTGCAAACCTCGCCCCTGGTATCAGGTACAGCGCCAACTTCGGTAAGTTCGTCACCTTCCCTTACGCTACCCTCGGTGTAGCATATAAGTTCAACCGTGCTGACTGGACCCGCGTAAGCACCACCGCTGCTGCCGCTGCCGCCGCTATCGCTGCTGCAAACGCCGCCAAGGATGCTGCCGAGGCTAAGGTCGCAGGTGCACAGAAGGCTGCTGACGATGCCGCTGCCGCTGCCAAGAAGGCTGAGGACGAGGCAAAGCAGCTTGTTGACGAAGCAAAGAAGGCTGCTGCTGCAAACGTTGATGGTCTCTTCGACGAGCCCGTTATCGTTTACTTCCAGATTGGCAAGGCTACCCTCACCAAGACTGAGAAGGCACACGCTGAGTATGCTATCAAGAACATCATCGCCCGTGGCAACAACGTTAAGTTCACCCTTAACGGTAGCGCCGATACCGGCACCGGTTCCAAGGCTCGCAACAAGTATCTCACCGAGCAGCGCGCCAAGACCGTTTACGCTCTCATCGATGAACTCGGCGTAAGCCGCGACAACATCACCGTCGTCGAGTGGAATGGTCAGGACAGGTTCGCAACTCCTGAGCTCAACCGTGCTGTTATCATCGAGAAGCAGTAATTCGACAGCAAATCAATTATTACAGGCTGGCCGCAAGGTCAGCCTGTTTTTGTTTTTTTTATAGCTTTTCCGTAAATTCGCAGGTTTTTTAGCAGAAGCATATAATAAGATGCAGGAAATTAGGAATATAGCCATCATTGCCCATGTCGACCACGGTAAGACGACCTTGGTGGACCGTATGATCTACCAGGCAAACCTGGTGCGTCAGCCGGAGAATCTTGGGCAACTCATCCTTGACAACAACGACCTGGAGCGCGAGCGTGGTATCACCATCCTTGCCAAGAACGTGTCGGTTACATACAAGGATGTAAAAATCAACATTATAGATACTCCCGGGCATAGCGATTTCGGCGGCGAAGTCGAGCGCGTGCTCAATATGGCGGACGGTGTGCTGCTGCTGGTCGATGCCTTCGAAGGCTGTATGCCCCAGACCCGCTTCGTGCTGCAGAAAGCCCTCCAGATGGGCAAGAAAGCTATTGTCGTAATCAACAAGGTGGACAAGCCCAATTGCCGTCCCGACGAGGTTCAGGAAGAGGTTTTCGACCTTATGTTCAACCTCGATGCTACCGAAGAGCAGCTCGACTTCAAGACGGTTTACGGTTCAGCAAAGCAGGGTTGGATGTCGCTTGACTGGCGTAAGCCCACCAACGATATCACCGCCCTCCTCGATGTGATCCTGGAAGAGGTTCCCGCCCCCGCAGTAGTGGAAGGAACGCCCCAGATGCTCATCTCCTCGCTGGAATATTCTCCTTACGTGGGCCGT
>Ga0310696_10006990_pt1 | contig 13328 bp, 13 predicted proteins | sample AusTroGonzalo_MG_4_FD_203885 | JGI IMG/M metagenome (GOLD analysis project Ga0310696, IMG submission 203885) | Bovine rumen microbial communities from tropical cattle in Woodstock, Queensland, Australia - Gonzalo_02 (v2) (version 2) | ecosystem: Host-associated > Mammals > Digestive system >... | reverse complement strand
CCAGTCCACTTTTCTGGGTAGTTTCCTGGTTACTTTCTGTTTTCTGGGTAGTTTTCTGGTCACTTTTCTGGGTGGTTTCCACTTTTGACTGTTTCACCAAATCTTCAATCAACAGCACAGCTTCCACTCGTGCAGGCATCTGGTGTTCGCTAAGTGTTGGAAGTTGCCACCCGTTATCACGCCAGCCGGTGCTGATTATGTCGGCACCACTACCTGCTTTCTCTCCAACACCAACAAACACAAACATCTTCTGAAGCAGAGGATTGCGACACACACTATAACCTCCCGCCCAAAAATTCTCCATGCTGACAAGCATCATTCCTGGATTCGACATCACAATACGGTCATCGTAACGGTCAATCACGATGTTTCCTCTCACCGTGTAGGCACAATGAATTAGGCAGTTCCCAAAAGCTTCCCTCAATGAAGTGTGAGCCCTTCTTATGCGCGGCCAATTGTTCCTCCGTCAGTCCGTCAGGCGTGAACTTTCCATTTTTCTCCTTCATGCCCAACACAATCACGCCGCCCTGGGTATTCGCAAAAGCCGAAAAGGTTTCCCAAAAAGACCCAGGAAAACCACCCTTTGCCGACTTGTACTCCACTTCAGTTTCTTCCTTCAGTTTCAGGTATTTCGCTATGTTTTCCATCTCGTTGTATTCCTTATGGTTGTTAATCAGGTGCAAAGATACAACAAAGACAGAAATATTGCAAGATACAAATCCACAATCAATTTTAGGAGTTTTCATTTTCTCTGTCCTCTATCTGTTTTTTCAGGTCGCCGTAATCCTCTTCATTGAGCCAATTCGTGGCATGGAAGATATAAATCCTTGACCTGCCTTGTTACGTTTCCTTGCCGTCAAAATACACGAAAGTGGTATTCTCACCCTTGGCCAAAAGTCCTTTCTTTACGGCATCGTTCAAGTATCTTCTAACTTCAGATTTATCGACTTCTTTTGTCAGGAATAAAAGGGCCGTAATTGTGTGGGTCATCTTTTATCCTTTCTTTTGTGCAAAGATAACCACATTAACTTTCGGGTTAAATTATGGGGATCATTGTACGTCGCCATTACTTTTTTGTTGCCGCGACATTCTAAATTGCTATCTTTGCGGCAAAATAAGACTCGTATGGAAAGATTCTTCAATACCCCCGGGCCGCAAAATACCATGTTCTCCTGTCCCATCCAAATCCGCATGAGCGACCTTGACCCTTATAATCATGTCAACAACGGTACGCAATGCAACTATTTCGACATGGGCCGAAGCCGCCACTTCGAGCATGTCTTTCAAACCAAAATTGACTGGTTGACCTTTAAATACGTCCTCGTCCATGTGGACTTGGACTTCCGCAAGCCGATACATTTCCACGACCCGATTGTCTGCGAGAGTCGTGTCATTGAGATGGGCAACTCCAGCTTCAGAATGGAGCAATGCCTGAAAGATGCCGAAACAGGCGAGGTCAAAACTTTATGCCACGCCGTGGTGGTGTATTTCGACCGCGAGACTAACAAGGCGGAACGGATTCCTGATGCCGAACGGAGTAAATTATTGTCTGAGATTGTTGACTGAAATAATCATACCGCTATGAAAAAAACCTATTTTACCCTAATGTGCCTCATTGCCGCAATGGCACTCCAAGCCCAGACCGAAGCCGAGCTGAACGCTTGGAACGATGTCAACGTCTACGAAATCAACCGATTGTATCCCCGGTCGAATGTCGTTCCTGTGGGAGAGCAATGGTCGCAGTGCCTCAATGGCGACTGGAAGTTTTATTGGGTGGACTCGCCCTCGAAAGCCCCTGCCGATTTTTACAAGGCGGACTACGATGCTTCGAGTTGGAATACCATCAAGGTGCCATCCAATTGGGAGCTCAGTGGTTATGGAACGCCGGTTTATGTCAATGTGGACAACGAGTTTCGCCCCAACGAGCCGCCTTTTGCCCCGACGGTGGATAATCCTGTGGGTTGCTATGTGACGGAGTTCGACATCCCTGAGACATGGAAAAACCGCTTGATTTTCATCAACTTTGGGGCGGTAAAATCGGCTTATTATCTTTGGGTGAACGGCCGATTCGTGGGCTTCACTGAGGATGCCAAGACCAATGCCGAATTTGACCTTACGCCATACGTTAAGGTAGGAAAGAACAAGTTGGCGATGAAAGTGTATCGTTTCTCCAACGGTTCCTACTTCGAGTGTCAGGACTTTTGGCGTTTGAGCGGCATCGAGCGTGATGTGGTGCTGTATTCCAAACCAAAGCTGAACATTGCTGATTATGAGGTTCATGCGGGTTTGGACCAGAACTATCGCAATGGTACGTTCAGCATCAGTTTGAGGCTTGACAATCGGACAGGGAAGGCTTTGAAAAATGAAAAATTAGTTGTCACGGTGTATGACGGTGAGAATGAGGTGGTCAGCATTGAGAAGGAATTGAAAGATGTTGAAGGTAGAATCGATTTGAGAGCCAATAATACCTTGCCCAACATCAAGCCTTGGTCGGCAGAGCATCCGAATCTTTACCATTTGGAAATCAAGATTTTGGATAAGAAGGATGGGGTGATTGAGCAATTGGAAAAGCATATCGGCTTCCGCACTTCTGAAATCAAAGACGGCAAATTGCTCATCAATGGGCAGTATGTATTAATAAAAGGTGTGAACCGTCATGAACACGACCCTTACACAGGCCATGTGATTTCGCGTGAAACAATGGAACGCGACATCGCCATGATGAAACAAATGAATATCAACACGGTACGCACCTGCCACTATCCCGATGACCCCTATTGGTATGAGCTTTGCGACCGCTACGGACTTTATGTTTGGGACGAGGCCAACTGTGAATCCCATGCCCAAGGGTATGGCGAGCGGAGTCTGGCCAAAGACCCACAATATAAGAAAATGGTGTGGTCGCGCAACATTAATATGCTGGAACGCGACAAGAACCATCCCTCGGTGATTATGTGGTCGATGGGCAACGAGTGCGGCAACGGTGTCAATTTTGAATACACCTACGACTGGATGAAGAAACGCGACCAAACGCGCCCCGTGACCTACGAAAGAGCCATCTACGACCGTAACACAGATGTCATTGGCTTGATGTATGCCAGCCCGAAGTATCTGCAACGCTTTGTGGATGAATGTCTTGACTCGCTGCATCGGCCTTTCATCATGGTGGAATACTGCCACGCGATGGGCAACAGCATGGGTGGCTTGAAGGACTATTGGGATGTGATTGAGACCAACGAGCAACTGCAAGGCGGCTGTATCTGGGACTGGGTGGACCAGAGTTTCATCGTCCACGACAAGGACAAGGATGTGGATTGGTTGGCCGTGGGTGGCGACTTTGGCCATGCCTACGGTGTGGGCGATGATGACGCTTTTTGTGCCAACGGTGTGGTCAGTTCTGATAGGACACCGCATCATCACGCCGCTGAGGTGAAGAAGGTGTATCAGCCCATCAAGTTTGCACCAGTGGATTTGAAGGCAGGCGAGTTCGAGGTCACGAATTGGAATGCCTTTACGAACGCTTCGGCATACGACTGCGAGTATACCGTTTTCTCAGCCGAACGAACACTGCTCAATGAAAAATTCGACCTCGACCTTGCACCTTATAACACCACGTATATCAACATCCAGCGGTTGCGCATCTTTGGCCATCCGGGCGAGGAGTTCTTTGTGCGTTTCTCTGTGAAACTGAAAGAAGGTCAGCCTTTTATGCCTGCGGGAACGGAAATTGCCTATGATGAGTTCAAGTTGGATTGGCCTTCTGCCGACAAGGAGCCTTTGCCTAAGGCAGGAAAGGCTTTAACGAAGGTTGTCGATTCTGGCGACGGTAGCGACTTCCATGTTTTTGGCGAGCATTTCGACATCACCTTCGACAAGAAAACTGGTGAAATGACTTCGTATCGGTATGAAAATCAGGAGTTGTTGGCTGGAAACTTGAAGGATAACTTCTGGCGTGCGCCTACCTTGAACGATGAGGTGGACGGTTGGGCTTTGCCGCGTTGGAAGAAGGCTGGCTTGGTGCATTTTACATCTACATGGCACAATTACGACATGAACAATGATTCGGTTTATATCAGGGTGACAAAGGAATTCCGCGACGGGCAAGGTGCATTGCAAGCCATGGTCAACTCGTTTTACCGCATCGATGGCAATGGCAACGTCACCCTCACCAATCGCATCGAGCCGATGGAAACGGTGACTTCCTTCCCGAAAATCGGAATGCAATTCCGTATGCCTTTGGATTACAAGAATTTGTCCTATTTCGGAAAGGATACCGAAAACTATCCCGACCGCAATGCCTCGGGCAAAATGGGCTTGTACACTATGAATGCCTTGGATTTGTTTGAGCAACATGTTGTGCCTCAAGACAATGGCAATCATGCCGACACGCGCTGGATGGCCTTGACGAGCGACAAGAGCAAGGTCGGGCTGTTCATTACGATGCAAGAACCTTTCAACTTTAGCGTTTACAACTACAGCGACGACAACCTTACCGCCGCACGTCGCATCAACCAACTGAATCCCACCGACTTCCTGACCGTGAACATTGACTATAAGCAGGCACCCATTGGCACGGCAACTTGCGGTCCTGGCGTGGATGAAAAGTATGTGCTGGGCAATCAAGTGTATGAATACACGGTGATGCTTTGCGGCTTCGACAAGACACAAGACCCGATTGAATTGAGTCGTTTCCAAGTGCCCGAACTGACCAAAATGATGGTCCCGACACCAGAAATCAAGGCTTCGATGCAGGGTGATGAGTCGTATCGCATCTACAATCGACCGCTCACGGTTGCGATAACCTGCGCTGATAAAGAGGCGGAGATTCGTTACACTTTGGATGGCTCTGAGCCGACGGTAGAATCAAAGAGATACGACAAACCGTTCATTATCAACAATTCTTGTAAAGTAAAGGCCAAGGCATTCAAAAACGGCAAGATTTCATCGTTTGTGACGATGCGTCAGTTCAACCGCTTGAACATCAAGAACACGACCTTTGTCACCCCGCCAGTGGAGCGTTACGGCAAGGACGCCGACATCGCCCTGATGGACGGCAAGAAAGGTGTGCCCGGCGACTATTATAACGACTGGTTAGGCTTCCAAGGTGTTGACATGGAGGCCACGATTGAATTAGCTGTTCCGACTAACATTAGCACGGTAAAGGTAGGCATTTGCCATGAGCCCAACGATTGGGTGGTATGGCCGAAGTCGGTGAGGGTTTGTTTCTCCAATGACGGCAAGGCGTTCACCGACTGGCAGATGGCCGAGTTGCCTGTCTTCGACCGTCCCGACAAGATGCAAGGTTTTGGTCGCATTGAGGCTCGTGCCCGCGTCAATGTGCAGCAAGTCAAGTTCGTCCGTGTCAAGGTGGAAAATCAAGGCGTGTTGCCTGAATGGCATCCTTACGTCGGTCAGAAGGCATGGATTATGGTGGATGAGGTGGTGATGGAATGAGTTTTTTTAGTATATTTACGGTGAAGAATGCTGTATAGAAGATGAAAACATCCATCCGCTTTTATAACGACCGCGAGGTGCGGGCCATCTGGGACGAGGAAAACGCCAAATGGTGGTTTTCGGTGTTGGATGTGGTGGGCGCAATTAACGAACAAGACGACTACACCAAAAACCGCAACTACTGGAAATATCTGAAAACCAAACTAAAACAGGAAGGAAATGAAGTGGTTAGTGCCACTAACCAGTTGAAATTGTTGGCTCCTGATGGAGAAAAGCCCTCACCGACAAGATTGACGACCGTGAAATCTTTATGAAAGGAATTGATTACTCCTATTATTATGAGGAGAATTGACATTGCCAAACCAAATTAATCTCCATTTGTTGTCGCAGCAAATGAAATAATCCTTACTTTTGCCCTGTCAAACGCCTAAAACGCGCTTGGCAAACATAATGGAAAGACGTTGAACTAACGTTTTATCTGCGGCATGCCGAATCTCGCAAATTCTAATCGTCCGCTTGGTAAAGCAAAGCTTGACGTCCCTTTGTTCGTATATACTTTAGTCTATAATGTATATCGGATTGCGGGGGCATCGGCATTGCTTATCCTCGGACGATGGGCAATGCGAGAGCCTTGGTATGCGGGATAGGCATAGTTTGTGACTCCCGCGTTTTTTCTTTTGTGTTTTCAATTAATGCTTTATCAAACATTCGGGGCAGGAGTTTACCGATAAACAAAAACACAAAATCATGAAGAAATTAGGTTTGTTTTTGACACTCATGTTGGTTATGACCATGGGAAGCTACCGCATTTTCGCTCAAAGTGTAACGATAACTTTGGTGCCAGGATGGAATTGGATTAGCTATCCAAATTCCGCGGTTATGTCGGTTAACGATGCCCTGGGTGCATTCACCCCAATGAATGGCGACAAGATCAAGAGTCAATTCAGTAATTCCTCGTATCTGAATGGCTATTGGAGGGGTGGTGTCACCCATTTCATTCCAGGCTGGGGTTACATGTACTATTCAGCTCGCACCGAGGTTGTCGAATTTGTCTTTGCCAATTCGGAAACATCTGAAGTAGTGGTGACCACTTTGGATCCGACGGACATCACCGCCACAAGCGCAGTGGTAAGCAGCACCGTGACTATTGGCGAAGGCAACCACATTTATGCCCGAGGCGTTTGCTGGGGCACAGAACCTAATCCCAACATTGATGGTAGCCATACGACTGATTCTACTATTGCAGGCAGCCTTAGTGACACATTGACGGAGTTGACATCAAACACCACTTATTATGTACGAGCTTATGTAGTGACCGACTACGGCCTTGCCTATGGCAACCAGCTGAGCTTCACCACCGAAGTAGGCGGAAGCGGTGGAGACCACGACTACGTTGACCTCGGCCTGCCGAGCGGCCTTTTGTGGGCCACCTGCAACGTTGGTGCCGATACCCCAGAAGACTACGGCGACCACTTCGCTTGGGGCGAGACTCAGCCCAAGGAATACTATAATTGGAGTACTTACCAGCATTGCATGGGTAGCTATTCCACCATGACCAAATATTGTAACAATTCAGAATATGGTTATAACGGTTATATAGACAATTTAACTATTCTGCTACCGATGGATGATGCAGCCACAGCCAACTGGGGCAATGGATGGCGAATGCCTACCAGGGAAGAATGGCAGGAACTTTATCAAAACACGACATGTACATGGACTACCCTGAACGGCGTGAACGGTAGGCTCTTCTTCGCCTCTAATGGCAGTAGTCTCTTCCTGCCCGCTGCGGGCTACCGTCTCGATAGCAGCCTCTACCTCGCAGGCAGCTACGGCTACTACTGGTCGAGTTCGCTCCACGCGGCTTACCCGAGCCGCGCGTGGATACTCATGTTCCGTTCACTCGATTTCTTCATGAGCAGCAACGGTCGGCCCTATGGGCAGTCTGTCCGGCCAGTGCGTTCTGCTTCTCAGAACTAACCTTTGTTCCGTTACGGGCACGGGAAACAGGCAAAAAAGTTGGCAGGCGGGGGCGCACGCGGTAGCGTGTACAGAGGCCTTTGTCCGGTAACTTTTTTCGGAATTTTGTTGTAGAGACGCGATGTTGGAGACGCGATTTATCGCGTCTCTACAAGGTTGGACGGTATGGGGAAACGATGACGTTTATCATCAACGTATGCGCCTGTAGAGACGTCGATTTATCGCGTCTCGGAAGACAAAACAAAAATCCAACCTACAATAACAAAGCCGTTTTCCACGCGAAGACGGCTTTGTTTGTGGTGAATTTTGCGGCGAAAAATTGTATCTTTGCACCGCAAAACAACTCAAAAACAGCAGGGCTTTGCCGACAATGGGGCATGCCCCATTGACCCTACCGGCGGCAAACAAAAATGGCACCCAACCGAGTGCCATTTCCATTTTCATTACGTTTCTTTAAATCTTTTACCACTCCACCGCCATCCGCTGCACAGGCATCGTCATGCAGCGTGCGCCGCCGCCGCCGCGGGAGAGTTCGTTGCCCTCGAAGGCTACGATGCACTTCTTCACGTTGTTCAGGTTGACCTTGTTGTTGGCCACGTCGGCAGCCGTGACGATGTTGAAACCGGCTTTGTTCAGGGCTTCCAAAGTGTGTTGGTTGCGACCGTAGCCGATGAACTTGCCAGGCTCGAAGCAGAAGAAGTTGCAGCCACTGTGCCACTGTTCGCGGGCGGCCCAGTCGTCGTTTCTGTTGCCGCAGTACACAGGCTCCAAGTCGATGCCGACATCCTTCAGTCCAGCAAGCAGGTTGGGCACTTCCTGACCGACAGCTTTCTGTCCGTCGATGGTGATGTGGAAGGTCTTATAGAGGCTGCTCATGATGACAGGCTCGTAGATCATGCACTTGTCGACATCAAGCATGGTGAACACCATATCGAGATGGATGAAGGATTCGGGCGTGAGCGGCAGCTCTTGGAAAATGAGGTGTTTCACGCCAGGCTTGGTCTTCAGGTGCTCCACAATGGCTTCCACGCCGTGCATGTTGGTGCGTGAGCCCAAACCGCAAATCACCACATCGTCGCGGATGATTTGAACGTCACCGCCTTCCACTGTGCCTTCGCCGTGGATGTCGTAGCTCAACACCGGGTTGATGACCTTGGTCTCGAACAAGGGGTGAAGGTTATAGATGCTGCTCAGGATCATGCACTCGCGGGCGCGCACCTTGGTGGCCATGTTGCTGATCATGATGTTGTCGAACATGGTGAAGGAGGCATCGCGCATGAAGAACAGGTTCGGTATGGGCAGCAGTGCATAGGGCTCGTTGTTGATGAAGGTGACATCATCCAAGCGGACGCCTTCGATGAGCTGGCGCGAGAGGTCTTCGGCGGGCAGCGACTTCAGGAATGAGGCGAGGAAGGTCCTGTCCTCGGCCTTGCAAATCCGGTCAATCAGCCCTGTCCTGACGTTGTCCATCTTCAGGATGTCGGTCAGCAAGTCGCCAATCTCGTGGACTTGTGCCACTTTTTGCAGCACCTTCTTGAAATATCCGTATTCTTTTTGAGCGACTTGCATGTTCAAGATGTCGCTGAAAAGGAAAGTATGTGCGTTTTCGGGGGTTACTTTCTCTAATTCCGGGCCTGGTGTGTGCACCAATACGTGTTGGAGTTTTCCGATTTCAGAGTTTACACTGACGTTGATTCCTTGTGAATCCATAAAAAGCGATTTGGTGAAACAATAAGAGCACGGCTGTTACCCTTGCTCCGATTAGGTTGCAAAGATACGGTTTTTCCGTGAATCTCAATGAAAAAAGCGAAAAAAATCCAAATATAATCCAGTTTCCTTTCTGTTAAATGGCTGTCAATCATCGGATAGGGCGGTGTCTTCGTCCATGTTGTACGCCCTGAAATGAAGCTTCTCGGGTTGATGGATGTTGAGGTAGAGAGGCTCGAATTTCCCTGTGCCCCAATTGCCGACCAATGTGGGTTCCACCGTCAAGGTTTTGAGTTCGTCAAGGAAATCTTTACGGGAAATGGAATAGGCACCCAAACTCATCAGGTGACTTGTTTCCTGCTGGCAATCAATAAGTTTAAAATCGTTTTTCAGCAAAAACTGATGCAAGTGATAAAAGGCAACTTTGGAAGCATCTGTGACCGTGTGAAACATCGATTCGCCGAAAAACACCTTGCCGATGGAAACGCCATACAGCCCTCCGACCAACTCGTTGTCTTGGTATGCTTCGAAGGAATGGGCAATGCCAAGTCCGTGCAGGTCGCAATAGGCATCCACCATCTCGTCCTGAATCCAGGTGCCGTCTTGGTCTTTGCGCGGCGTTTCGGCGCAATGCAGCATGACCTCCCGGAAATTGGTGTCGATTCGCACTTCAAACTTTCCTGATTTCAGTGTACGTCTCAGCGACTTGCTGACTCTCATTTCGCCCGGGCGGATGACGAGTCTCGGGTCGAGTGACCACCAAAGCAGCGGCTCATCTTCGCTGTACCAAGGGAAGATGCCGTTGGCGTAGGCCACAATCAGGCGTTGGGGCGAAAGGTCGCCGCCAAAAGCCAACAAGCCTTCGCTATTGGCATGGCTGGCAGGAGGAAAGAAACAATCGTCGTCGTTGAGTTGGTAAAGAATGTTCATGACTTTACAAATGGAGCGCAAAAATAGGAAATTTTTGAATGATGAATGCTGAATTATGAATGCTGAATGACACGGACTTTTCTACATTCAGCATTCTACATTCAGCATTCTACATTCAGCATTCTACATTCTGAATTGCTTTTTTCTCTATTTTTGTGCCTTCAAACAGGAGTCTATGCCTCGATACTTCATAAAAATGGCCTACAACGGTAGCCGCTACCACGGTTACCAGATCCAGCCGCACTCCGAGAGCGTGCAGCAGACGGTGGAGCAATGCCTCAGCCTGAAGTTGGGGCAAACCATTTCCATCACAGGCTGTGGCCGCACAGATACTGGTGTCCATGCGAGGAATTATTACGCGCATTTCGATGTCGAACAAGAACTGAAAGACACGGAAAGCCTTGCCCATCAGATGAATGCCTTTCTTCCTGAGGACATTGTGATTTATCGGATTTGGCAGGTAAACCCTGATTTACACGCTCGTTTCGATGCTCTTTCGCGCACGTATCATTATTATATTACGCGCACAAAGAATCCCTTCCATATCAACGATGCCTATTTTCTCTATGGCGACTTGGACATAGCCAAAATGCAGGAAGCCGCCAATATCCTTTTTGAGTATGAGGACTTTACGAGCTTCTCAAAAGTGCATACCCAAGTGAAGACCAACAACTGCAAAATCATGGAGGCACGATGGTTTGAACAGGATAGTCTGTTGGTGTTCCGCATCAAGGCGGACAGGTTTTTGCGTAATATGGTGCGGGCCATCGTCGGCACCTTGTTGGAGATAGGGAAGGGGCGCATGACTTTGGAGGAGTTCCGTGCCGTCATCGAGCGCAAGGACCGCTGCGAGGCCGGAATCTCGGTGCCGGCGCATGCACTGTTCTTGGAAGAAGTAGAGTATGAGTGGGATTCCCCTGCGGGGAATGGAGAGAATATTAAGTGTGAATGCGGCGAAAGAAACCGTTTCCAACTTGAAAGTTCTTCAATCGCCGCCCGGCAACAAAGACAAATGCCTCCATTCCCCACAGGGGAATCTCAATAAATCTTTGAATTTTAAATCTTGAATCTTTAAATCTTTAAATTTTAAATCTTTAAATCCCCCAATATGTTCCAGAAAATCATCCGTTTTTGCGTAAAGTTAGTCCAGAAGTATTTGCCTGAACCCTTCATTTTTGCCGTGGTGCTGACCCTGTTGGCTTTCATCATCGCCATGCCAGTGTGCAAACAATCACCGCTTGAGGTGGTCGAGCATTGGGGTAACGGCGTGTGGTCGTTGTTGGCTTTCGCCATGCAGATGGCCTTGGTGTTAGTGACAGGCTCGGCCTTGGCTGCCGCACCGTCTATCAAACGCGGTATCAGTGCATTGGCCAAGTTGCCCAAGACACCCGCTGGTGCCATCGCCTTGGTGACAGGCATCTCCGCCATTGCCTGTTGGCTCAACTGGGGCTTTGGCCTTATCGTGGGCGTCATCTTTGCCAAGGAAATTGCCAAGAAATTGAAGGGCGTGGATTACCGTTTGCTCATCGCTTCGGCTTATAGCGGATTCGTGGTGTGGCACGCAGGCCTTTCGGGCTCCATTCCACTGACCATGGCCACCGAAGGTTCGAATCTTGAGGCAGTCACCAAAGGCGCACTGACACATCCCATTCCGATAGGTCAAACCATACTTGCACCGCAGAATCTCATCATGGTGGCGGTGGTTATTGTGGCGATTGTGGTGGTCAATGCGTTCATGCATCCCAAAGGGGATCAGGTGGTTGCGATTGAGCCGAGTTTGCTTTTCGAGGAAGAACCTGCTCCTGCACCAAAGGCGACCACGCCTGCCGAAAAGTTGGAGAACAGCCCCATTCTATCGTGGATTATCGCTTTGTTGGGCCTGTCGTATTTGGTCCTCAAGTTGTTCTTCAAAGGCGGTAGCTTCGACCTCGGCGCAGTCATCATGCTGTTCCTGTTTTTGGGGGTCATCTTGCATGGTACGCCAGTGGCATACGTCAAAGCGTTTGGAAAGTCAGTGGGTGGCGCAGCGGGTATCTTGCTGCAATTTCCGTTTTATGCGGGTATCATGGGCATCATTACAGGCGTAGGGGAGTCGGGTATCTGCTTGGGTGAGGTGGTGAGCAACGCTTGTGTATCCATTTCAACACCAAAGACTTATCCCTTGTTTACTTTCTTCTGCGCAGCTATTCTCAACATGTTCGTGCCGTCGGGCGGCGGTCACTGGGCCATTCAGGCACCGATTATGTTCACGGCAGGTGCCACTTTGGGTGTAGCTCCTGGCTTGACAGGTATGGCTATCTCGTGGGGCGATGCTTGGACGAACCTGATTCAGCCTTTCTGGGCCTTGCCGGCATTGGCCATAGCGAAACTCAATGCAAAAGACATCATGGGTTTCTGCATCATCGACTTGTTCGTCACTGGATTGATTATCTGCGGCGGACTACTGCTTTGGGCGTGATTTCGTCAAAATGAGTTCATGCCGTCCCATTCCACCAAATCCTGGCGGACATAGCCCTCTTTGCCTTTAACGCGGATTTTGTACCAGTCGTTGACCTTTCCGATGCAGGGATAAGTCTCTGGAACTGAGCCTTTCTTGTAGGAAATCTGTGTCACCACAGGGGACTCAGTCGTGGGCTGTTGTCTGATGTTGACATGGGTGCGTTTGGTATACAGAACCCCTTGTTTGTTGGCCGCACTGAAAACCACCACCTTATGTCCCATTTTCGGAACTTCAAAATCATCCTGAACGCTGACTGTGTAGGTGTTCTCGTTGGTGCGCACATAACGTCCCACTACATTTCCTGTGTTGTCCAACACCATTTTCATAGCATCGACCGAGGCCGCCTTGACAAAGGAATTATTCGTGTTATTTGTCACTGGTAGGGTCAATGAGTCTTCGTCCGAAACTATGGTGTCTGTAGTCTCTTCGTATGTTTCCGAATAGCTTCTGCCGCCACATGAGAACGCCAACATGCTCAAACACAGAAGAATGAAAGCGGTGTAGAGGTGCTTTTTCATGGCCAATATTTTTTGAAGTGCGACAAAAGTACGAAAAAATGTTGAATGGAAGGAAAAAAGAAAGAGCAAGACTTGTTTTTCGCCTTGCTCTCATTCAGTAGCGGGATCGAGAATTGAACTCGAGACCTCCGGGTTATGAATCCGACGCTCTAACCTGCTGAGCTATCCCGCCTCGTTTCGGGGTGCAAAAGTAGATAAATTTTTGTTACGGTCAACAAAAAAAGCGGAAAAAATGTTTT
>Ga0310696_10006989_pt1 | contig 13328 bp, 9 predicted proteins | sample AusTroGonzalo_MG_4_FD_203885 | JGI IMG/M metagenome (GOLD analysis project Ga0310696, IMG submission 203885) | Bovine rumen microbial communities from tropical cattle in Woodstock, Queensland, Australia - Gonzalo_02 (v2) (version 2) | ecosystem: Host-associated > Mammals > Digestive system >... | reverse complement strand
TCATCATTTCTGTAGGTTATCGTGTAAAAAGCCGTAGAGGTACACAATTTAGAATTTGGGCTAACAAAATCTTAAAAGACTATTTATTAAAGGGTTATGCCTTGAATCAACGTTTGTTGAGAATTGAAAACCAACTAGAAAGCCAACAAGCCTTGTTGACAGAACATTCTGAAAAGATAGATTTGTTTATTCGTACCTCCATACCTCCGCTTGAAGGCATCTTTTTTGATGGTCAGGTCTTCGATGCCCATGTTTTTGTCAGCGACTTGATACGCAGCGCAACAACCCGAATTATCCTTATTGACAACTATATTGATGATACCGTGTTGAAACTTCTCGATAAACGAACATCCTGTGTCAAGGCTACCATTTACACTAAGCAGATTTCGCCTGCTTTGCAAACCGACATCGACCTCCATAACACCCAATATGAACCTATTGATGTTCAAGTCTTTGCTGATTCTCACGATCGTTTCTTGATGATAGATGAAACCGTGTATCACATTGGAGCCTCGTTGAAAGATTTAGGTAAAAAGTGGTTTGCCTTCGGCAAAATGGATATAACTTCAACCTTATTGTTATCCAAAATGTAACTCAAAATGCCGCTCTCCGTTTTCTCCGACGAATATTACATGAAACAAGCTTACCAAGAAGCGCAACAAGCTTTAGAAGCCGACGAAATCCCCATTGGGGCTGTGGTGGTATGTAATAACAAAGTCATTGCCCGTGCCCACAACCAAACCGAGACCCTTAACGACGTAACCGCTCATGCCGAGATGCTCGCCATTACTGCAGCGGCCAACGCCTTGGGGGCAAAGTATCTGGATGAGTGTACGCTTTACGTCACCTTGGAACCTTGTCCCATGTGCGCCGGAGCATTGTGCCACGCTCATATCGGCAAAATTGTTTGGGCCGCTGATGACCCCAAAAACGGGTTCTCGCGTTTCGGCAAGATGCTACATCCCAAGACCAAAACAGCAACAGGTGTGATGCACAACGAGTGTCTGCAACTCCTGACGGAGTTCTTCAAGAAGAGAAGATAGTATTCCCACATAATCTTGAGACAAAAACAGGTTTTCTGCGCAAAACAGCCTTTTCTGCGCAAGTATTTTTACGCTTTTTCTAAGAGAAAGGGTATTTTTGCACGTTTTAGTTTAGAAACAAGCCTATGGCCGGACCTCAATTGCTCATCGTAGCCGTCATCGTCGTGTTCGTGGTTGCCTTCGTCGTCACGATGCTCGTGCTGAACGTCCAAGGGAAAAGGATGGTTTCGACCAACACAAAGTTGGTGGAAAACCAGAACACCTTGCTGGAACAAAACGAGCAACGCGAAAGCGAATTGGTAAAACGAATCGACGATTTAGAGGAGCAACTGAAGCAACACATTGAAGTAACCCTGCTGCAGGAACAAACCCGCCCCCACCGTGAGCGCATCGAGCTGACTGCCGACATGAGCGACGAGGAGCTGATGGCCTGGATGGACTATGAAATGGACGAGCGGCTTCTCTATACCGATAGCGAACTGACACTGAAGACGATGGCCCAAACCCTCGGCCTGACACAAAAACGCCTTGGCGAACTCTTCAAGAACAACGAGAAATACAACAGCTTGGGCGATTACCTGAACGAGAAGCGTTTCCTCTACGCCTGCCGCCTGCTGCGCGAGAAGCCCAACTGGACCATCGAGGCCGTTGGAAAAGAAGCGGGGTTCGGTGGTCGCCGCACCTTCCAGATGGAAGTGAAACGCCGCTTAGGCATCACGCCCTTGCAGTATCGGCAGGGTATGGAATCAGCACCCGACGCTGCATCCAAGCATATATCACAATGACGGCAATCGTGGGAATTTCCATCGGCAGGTTGGCCAAGCCCGAATCGGGGCCGACCAACAGGAAAGAAACCACAGGGATAATGCTGGAAATCATGATATAAAGCACCATCCAAAGGCCCACCTGACGCAGCCTGCCTCGATAGGTATAGATGATGAGGCTGCCCAAAGGCACATAGACCAACATGAGCGAAACGGCCACTGGCAAACCCACGCTATACATGATGGCTGGTATCAGCTCCGTCACGAATCCCGCGAGATTCAGCGCAATGACCATCCACCACCACACCGTGAACGGACGATACAAGGGCTTCATGCCTCGCATCAAGCCGACATACATCACCACGGGGCCAAAGGTCTGGACGATACCACATGCCCACGAGAGATGATGATCGTTGACCCAATGCAAAAGCGGCGCCCAGTTGATAACGGCCTGCAACAGGTAGCACATAAAAGCCGCCTCGATGAGCCAGCGCGGCAGGCCACTATCCACATGATTCACAACACACTGGTCCTCGATACTTACCGCTTTTTCAATGATAGGTTGTTTTTCTTTATTTGTTTCCATGACAGCAAAATTACATATTACCAAGGTATGATGATAACTCCGGTTTAGATAACGCTTGGTAAAAATCCGCGTTTTTGCGCAAAACGAGTTTTTCTGCGCAATAAGGCCAAAACAAAACGGCCAAATGTCATGCGCGTGTTGTATTTTTGCCCGCTAAAAAATTAGACCACATTATTTTAATATTTGAACAATGAAAAAAGTGAAAAGAAAAACACTACTTTTCATGATGCTTATGGCGATGTGCTCGCCTTTGGCATTAAACGCTCAAACAGTGCTGTTGTCTGAGAACTTCGACAACATGACGTGGGGCTTCAGCGAAAGCTATTCTGCCGATGACTGGTTTGCTTACAATGCTGGTAACGGCCACAACTGGAGCCTTAACACCTATTCCAATTATGCGCACAGCGGATCAAAAAGCGCGGAGTATTTTTATACAAGCAATGGGGCAAACTGCTATCTGGTATCTGCTCCGTTTGACGTAAATGCCAATGCGTCTGAACTCAGCGTAAGCCTGTGGGAGAGGGTTCGTAATTCGAATAATGCCGAAACGTTTAGTGTGTTCTTCGTAAAGGCAAGTGATGTACCCACAGCAGCTGCTGTTGCTTCCGCAACGCGGTATAGCGCTATTGCATCTGCTTCCTATACCAACAATACCTTTGTCGAGAGGTCTGGTTCCGTCACGAGTGCCGCGCTTGCCGGCCAAAGTGTTAGAGTAGTTGTTTACTGCACTTCTCCTGCTAACAAGTATGCTCTCTACATTGACGACATTATCGTCACGGAAACTATAACAACTGACCCCTATATCGTACTCGAACCTGCTACCGCAACGATAAGCTATGGATTCACGCAAACCCTTACCGCTACATACGAAAATGTAAGCGGCGAACCCACCATCACATACAGTTCAAGCAATACCAGCGTGGCCACTGTGAGCGGCAGCGGCACCACGGCCACTGTGACTGGCGTTGCCCCTGGCACCGCTACCATTACTGCAACCATGACAATTGACGAAAGTGATTACACCGCCACTTGCACCATCACCGTTACAGAACCAAGCTATTGCACACCATATTATTCTAATTCCGATGCCAATTACATCTATATCGCTGGTTTCAGCACTGAGGATGGCGAGACCAATATCAGCAATACTGGCACTTCGTTATCCTCTGGCGGTTACTTCGACTACTTCAACTCCCATTCCGCATCAGCAGAGGCTGGACAAACCATCGGATTCACCGTCACCCCTGGAAGCCTCGTTCCTACTATGAAATACGGATTATGGATTGACTGGAATCAGGACTATGACTTCAATGATGCTGGCGAAAATGTGGCTATTCAGAACAGCGGCATCCAAACCAATTGGACTGGCATCATCTCCATTCCTATCACCACTTCCCCCGGAAGCTATCGCGTACGTATTGAGGGAATGTACTCCGAAGACGTTGATTTAAACCCATGTGTCAATGGAAATTATGGGGAAGCGGAAGACTACCAGCTAATAGTGCTTGAGGCTTCATCCTGCCCCAAGCCCAGCAACGTCCAACTATCTGCTTCGGACGACATCATAACCGTCACATGGAGCGGCTATGCCTCCTCTTATAATATCAATATCAACGGTACCGTGACCAACAATGTCACCAGCCCATATAGCTTCACGGGTGAATTATCAACCACCTACACCATCATGCTCCAAGCCAACTGCGATGGTAACGAAACCAGCGATTGGAGCAACCCTAAAAGCATCACAATAGACTGCTTAGAGGAAGACAAATGCACCGTTGACGTTACCCTAACCGACTATTGGGGTGAAGCCGCTGGATATATGTATGTGGCAGATGCCAACACGAACAATATTTTGGCTGAGATCACCCTCAATAACAACTCCGAGACGATCCAAATTAATGTTTGCGACGGCACCGAACTTGATTTCTACTACTATGCCCAAGGCTATTACGGATACCAAAACGGTTATGTCATTACCGCCCCCACGGGTGAAGTTATCGCTCAGCATGAGGGCTGCGAGGACCCGTTTGATTGTTCAGCACCTGCTGATGGCGTTGTCGCCTCTTACACCGTGAACTGCCCTCATGATTGCATAACACCGTCTGAGCTACAAGCCGTAGTCACTACGGGGAGCACTGTCCAACTTCGCTGGACAAGTAACCAGGAAAGCTACAATGTAAAATACCGTAAAGTGCTCTTCTACGAAGACTTCGAAAATGGCCTGCCTGATACTTGGACCACCATTGACAACAATAGTGACGGTTACGACTGGTATGTTGACAATAATATCGAAATTGCTCATGGTGGCACACACATAGCTGCTTCTGCAAGTTACGTTTACGACAACGATATTCACAACATCTCTCCCGACAACTGGCTGATCACGCCTCAGGTTGAACTCAAAGGCACCATGAGCGTGTGGCTGCGCAGCGCACTATATTGGCAACCCGATAATTTCGCCATCTATGTTTCTACGACTGGCAAATCCGTTGCAGACTTCAACACCGTTTTGGTTGCAGAAACTGAAGCAGGAGGAGAATACACGGAATATACTGTCAATTTGAGCAGCTATAACGGACAAGAAGGTTACATTGCTATCCGCCATTTCAACTCCGAAGGTATGCGCTTACTTCTTGACGACTTCCGCATCTACGACAACGTCATACAAAGCGCAACCGCAACTTCAGGATCCGTAACCCTCAACAATTTGGATTCTAATACCTCCTATGAATGGCAAGTGCAGGGCATCAACCAAGACTGCGACGGAGGCACCACTGAATGGAGTGAATGTGCTTACTTCACCACGCCTATGGAATACACTCTCTTTATCCCAGGCTATGAAGAAGACTATGAAGATCCCGACGGCGGCTACTTCCTCATCGCTTCACCTGTCACCGTGAATCCTGCCGATGCGATCGATTCCTATACGCAACAAAGCATGATCGATGGCGAATTCGACCTCTACTACTTCGACCAATCCAGGGATTTAGAATGGATTAATTATAAAGAAGGTGAAGGAAACTTTAATCCCGGTTTCAACCTCGAGCCCGGCAAGGGCTACCTCTACGCCCACAATACTTTTGGTATGTTCAACCTCTCCGGCACGCCTTACAGCGGCAATGGCGTCATTGAACTGGATTATGACAACAATGCCGACTTAGCTGGTTGTAACCTCTTGGGTAACCCCTACGACTACCCGGTTTCCGTTGACAAAGCTTTTTATGTCATGAACGTACAAGGCACGGAAATAATCCCTGCCGACGAAAACACGCCTATCATGCCAATGCAAGGCTTCTTTGTGAAGGCCACTGGAGAAGGCCAAAAGGTTACCTTCTCGGAGTGGCACGCTCCTTATTCACCCCTTGACTTGTTAGCCATGAACCTTAGCAACAGCCATGGTGCCACCATCGACCGCGCCATCGTGCGTTTCGACGGAGGCCACCAGCTGCCCAAGTTCCAACTCAACAAGAACCACACCAAGGTGTTCATCCCGCAAGAAGGCAAGGACTACGCAATCGTCAACGCCTCAGAGATGGGCGAGATGCCCGTCAGCTTCAAGGCTGAGAAGAACGGCAACTACACCCTCAGCTTCAGCAACGAGAACGTCGAGTTCGGTTACTTGCACCTTATTGATAATATGACTGGCACCGACGTTGACCTGCTCAGCAACCCGACTTACAGCTTTGAAGCCAATGCCTCCGACTACGCCAGCCGCTTCAAACTGGTGTTCGCCACCGGGTCTTCGGCCGGCTCAGACACTTTCGCTTTCTACAGCAACGGCGAACTCATCATCAACAACGAGGGCAACGCCACGCTGCAAGTTGTCGATGTGATGGGTCGCATCCTTAAGAGCGAAAGCATCAACGGCTGCTCCAACGTCAATGTCAATGCTGCCCCTGGCATTTACATGATTCGCCTCGTCAACGGCAACAACACCAAGACCCAAAAAATCGTGGTGAAGTGATTTAAGAAATAATGAATCAATTTAATAATAAACTAACAATGAAAAAAATGAAAAGAAAAACGTTACTATTCATGATGCTTATGGCGATGTGCTCGCCTTTGGCATTGAACGCACAGGGCACCTTTGGCACCTTTACCACAGGTGTCAATGAATCTCGATGGATAACCTTAGACGACCCACAAACCGCCATGTCTAGCGGTCAAGACGATGTTGCTTCCGACCTACTCACCATGGGAAGCGACTTCTCTTTCCCTTTCGGAAATGGCCTCTATACCCAGTTCTGGGTAAACTCCAACGGTATGTTCTCATTTTCCACCAATCCTGCAGAAAATGAAAGGTTGTGGTACAATTCACGCTTTCCAAAAATATGCGGTATTTCCGCAGATCTTAGCACAGGCAATTCTGGTTACATCAAATATCAGTTGACCGGCACCGCCCCCAACCGTGTTTTCGTGTGTGAATTTGTGATGGACCCAAAACAACTACAGAGCAGTTACTCCGATGTGAGATGGCAAATCCAGCTCCATGAGGCTGGCTCAAAAGTGGTCATCATCTACGGTACAGCACCTTATTCGAATCCTCAATCTTACCAGAGCGGTCTTAGCCTGTCTGCCAACGACTTTTGGCTTTTGGACCCCCAAACCTATGCTGCCACTCACTACACCTCTATTCCTGAGGGCAGATCAATGGGTTGGCACGGAAGATGTCGTTATTACGAGTTCACCCCTCCGGCTTGCTACAATTCCCCCACCAGTCTTGCCATTGTTGAAAACAGCCTCACCACCCATGGCGTAACCATGCAATGGGATGCCGAGGTTGGCGACGTGTTCGACTATGCCATCGAATTGGGTACCGACATCGATCCCCAAACCGTGACCTACGCCGGATCAATCACTGCCACAGCAACGACTTGCAGCATGACCTGGGACGACCTGATTCCCGACAACGACTACACCGTCTTCATCCGCAGGAACTGCGGCGACTATGGCCAACCTGCAACCATGACCATCCACACTGAAATTGCCTGCTTCGCTCCCTCCAACCTCACCGCTACGGCCAACGGAAGAACCGCCACCGTGGCTTGGGAAGGCGATGCAGATTCCTACGAAATCGCATGGTCTGTCGATTCTAACGCCGACCCCGACCAAAACATCGATCCAGATTTCCAAATCAGCGGTACCACGGGTTCGAAAGAATTCACAACGATTGACACCAGGTACTATTTCTGGGTGCGCGCCAACTGTGGTGACGAAGGCTATAGTAATTGGGAAGGCCCTGTGAACACCTATATTGGTTATTGCAGACCGAATTGCTGGTCAATGGACGGAAACGGTATCACCAATTTGGTCTATACAGGCACAAATACAGTGACCAACACCACCCATCCCCATGCTTATCCTTTTTATGGCTACTACATCGATCAAATCTGCGAAATCAAGACTGATGAAACAGCTACCCTGGATATCACTTACCAAACTAATTGGGGTTATAAAACCTATATTTGGGTTGACCTTGACAATAGTTTGTCTTTTGAGGATAGCGAAATCCTTTACACCGGTGAAAGCGAGAATAGCTGGTCCAGCACGTTGAATGCATCCATTACCCTTCCCCCCACGACAGCTCCAGGCGACTACCGCATGCGTATCGGTGGTGCTGATGATGGAATGAACAACGGTGGTATTCCTTGCTATAACAATAGCCACGCTGTCTTTGAAGATTATACCCTGCGAGTGATCGAAGTTACCTGCCCAAGGCCCACCGATCTGACCACCACTAACTTGACAACCAACTCCACCACCTTGAATTGGGAAAGTGATGCCGAAAGTTTCGAAGTGCAATACAGAGTACCCTATGCCGAATGGAACTTTTTCGAAGGTTTTGAAAATGGCTTGCCTTCCAATTGGAGCACCATCAATGGCGATCAAGCCAACGACTGGTGGCTTACACTCAACAGTGCATCATATGCACATTCTGGTAGCGGATGTATGTTCTCCAACAGTGGTTACGATCCAGACGAATGGCTCATTTCACCTCAAGTTCAACTCCACGGAACGCTGAAGTTCTATGCTAGTAATGGTGGTTTCCAACAAGGATCAGAGCATTTTGCAGTTTACGTCTCCACCAAATCCAGGGCCATCCAAGATTTCGTGATGGTTGGCGATGAGAGAATTATCGACAACGCCCAAGGATATAACGAAATCACCATTGACATCAACCAATATCATGGAGCTATGGGTTACGTTGCCATCCGCCACTTTAATTCTTCAGGATCCATGCTCATCCTCGATGACTTTAGTATTTCTTATTTACAGGAAGAAGTGCCATGGATTGACGCCACTTCAGAAACCAACAGTCTCAATATTACCAACCTTACACCCAATACGAAATACGAATTCCATGTGAAGGCCGAATGTGACGACGACGATATAAGTGATTGGTCATCCTCCGCCTTCTTCACTACGCCCGACTCTTATTCCGCTCCATACTATCTCACCGCCGACGCGACCAGCAACACCGCCGAACTCAGTTGGACAGGTTACACCGATACGTACAACGTGCGATATCGCCATATCGTAAACGATCCCGATGCACTTGTTACCGTCATCCTGACCGCTGGCGAGCCTTTCTACGAAGGAGCTGGCGGCTTCCACATGCTACTCGATGCCAATGCGGATGCTATCGGACAATTCGATCTTTTCACCATGGAGTATGAAGATTGGTTTGAATACACGATACCTGAGGGCGCTTGGAATGCCTGGGGATGTGGTATCAATGTCTCAAACAGGAGCGTCTCCATCCAAATTCCCGCGGGCACTTACGATTGGTACATAACGAACCCGAATCCAAAGTATAAAAAAGTTTATTATATTGGCGATGAAGGTAACGTCGGTAGCCGGCAGGATAACTATGTCTTCGAGGCTGGAAAGGTATATGAATTTGAAGTGAAACAGTATGGTAGTTTATCTGGTGCTGACGTCACCATCACCGAACAAACCTCAGCATGGACGCTTGTCGAAAACGTCACCAACCCCCTCATGCTTATGGACCTCATTGCCGATACAAGGTATCAATTCCAAGTGCAAGGCGTCAACTGCGACGGCAACGGCAACAACACCGAATGGAGCGAAACCGGCACCTTCACCACCACGCCTATGGAATACACTCTCTTTATCCCAGGCTATGAAAACTATAATAATCCCAACGGCGGCTACTTCCTTATCGCTTCGCCTGTCACGGTGGATCCAGCCGATGCTATCGATTCTTATACTCAACAAAGCATGATCGATGGCGAATTCGACCTCTATTACTTCGACCAAACCGGCGGCACCAACGGCAAGGAATGGAAGAACTGGAAGAACGAAGGAGGCGACGGCTACCATTTCAACCTCGAGCCTGGCAAGGGCTACCTCTACGCCCACAAGACGGATGGTTTCTTCACAGTCATCGGTACGCCTTACAGCGGCAATGGCGTCATTGAACTGGATTATGACAACAATGCCGACTTAGCTGGTTGTAACCTCTTGGGTAACCCTTACAACTACCAAGTCTCCGTTGACAAAGCTTTTTATGTCATGAACGAACAAGGCACGGAAATAATCTCTGCCGACGAAAACACGCCTATTATGCCAATGCAAGGCTTCTTTGTGGTGGCCACTGAAGCAGGCCAAAAGGTCACCTTCTCGGAGTGGCACGCTCCTTATGCACCCCTTGACAAGTTAGCCATGAACCTTAGCAACAGCCATGGTGCCACCATCGACCGCGCCATCGTGCGATTCGACGAAGGCCGCCAGCTGCCCAAGTTCCAACTCAACAAGAACCACACCAAGGTGTTCATCCCGCAAGAAGGCAAGGACTACGCAATCGTCAACGCCTCAGAGATGGGCGAAATGCCCGTCAGCTTCAAGGCTGAAAACAACGGCACCTACACCCTCAGCTTCAGCAACGAGAACGTCGAGTTCGGTTACTTGCACCTTATTGATAATATGACTGGCACCGACGTTGACCTCCTCGCCAACCCGAGCTACAGCTTTGAAGCCAAGACCTATGACTATACCAGCCGCTTCAAATTGGTCTTCGCTACTGGCAATGCCTCCGACGACAATTTCGCCTTCTTCAGCAATGGCGAGCTTGTCATCAACAACGAGGGCAACGCCACGCTGCAAGTTGTCGATGTGATGGGTCGCATCCTTAAGAGCGAAAGCATCAACGGCAGCGTCAGCAAGACCATCAACGCCACACCTGGCGTGTATATGCTTCGCCTCATCAATGGAGAGAATGTGAAAGTGCAGAAAGTGGTGATTGAATGATAGAGATTCCCCTGCGGGGAATGGAGTTGAGAACAATGGTTTAAAGCGGCGGTAGGAAACGTTACGAACAACCAACTTGTTGCAACCGCCGCTGGTAACAAAAACAAAAACTCCATTCCCGCGAAGCGGGAAACTGAACAAACAACAATTAAACAACAAACAATTAAACAACAACATACAACAATGAAAAAACTGATAGTAACAATCGCAATCGTCCTTGGTTTGGGCATGACCACATTCGCACAAGAAGCCTTCACCGGTGCCGACGGTGTCGCCGAAAGCGGCCTCTTCAGCTTGGGCACAAGCTTCTTCGGCAACGGAGAACTCGGCTTGTTCTCTCCTGATTACTATGATTATGAAGAGGAATACGAGGCCTACATCAACCAGCCGCAAGACCTATGGGGAAACGGCGGTCTCTTCGGCATGGGAAACCTCTTCACTCGTGAAGGAGAGGGCGGCGCTTTAGGACTTTCGCTGCCTACTTCACATGGTGAGAGTGAAGACCAGGGTGCTCCATTGGGCAGCGGCATCGCCGTGCTGATGGGCCTTGGCGCCGCCTACCTCGTGGGCAAACGCCGTAAGGAGGATTAATGGAGATTCCCCTGCCGGGGAATAATTAATCCATCCGTTTGACATGCGGCGGCGGGTGGAGTTTACGATTCGTAGGCTCTACTTGCCGCCGCTTTGTTATGCTTACCCTTAACGCCATTCCCGAAGGGAATCTCAGTTGCTTGTTTCGGGAAATCCCCTATCTTTGCAACCCAAATCCATATACCCATGAGACGACATCTTTTCCCCTTCTTGCTCTTGCTTGCCCTGCTAAGCGGCAGCCTGAGCGCACAAATCCCCAACGGCTACTACAACGACGCCAACGGATTGATAGGCGATGAACTGAAGACCGCCTTGCACGACATCATCAAGGACCACAACGTGGTGAGCTACGCCGGCATCCTCAACGCCTTCGCCTACACCGACTGCAAGCCCAACGGCAAGCTCTGGGACATGTATTCCAACTACGAATACAGCCTGAGCACCGACCTGTGCGAGGAATTCGAGCAGGAAGGTGAATGCTGGAACCGCGAGCACGCCTGGCCGCAGAGCTGGTTCAACGAAAGCAACACGCCGCGCAACGACCTCTTCCATGTCTATCCCACCGACGGTACCACTTACACCGCCAGCTTCAGCATGGTGAAGATGAACGACTAATCCATTCAGAATCAGGTTTCACAACCTTGAAAAAAGGTCGCAATCAGTGGGTTGCGACCTTTCTTCATTATATCAATACCCGCCGCTGCACCCAGGCATAAACGACGATGACGGCGATGGTCGGGATTTCCATCGGCAGGTTGGCCAAGCCCGAATCGGGGCCGACCAACAGGAAAGAAACCACAGGGATAATGCTGGAAATCATGATATAAAGCACCATCCAAAGGCCCACCTGACGCAGCCTACCGCGATAGTTAAAGATGATGAGACTGCCCAAAGGCACATAGACCAACATGAGCGAAACGGCCACTGGCAAACCCACGCTGAACATGATGGCTGGTATCAGTTCCGTCACGAATCCAGCAAGATTCAGCGCAATGACCAACCACCACCACACCGTGAATGGACGATACAAGGGCTTCATGCCGCGCATCAGGCCGACATACATCACCACAGGACCAAAGGTCTGGACGATGCCGCGCGCCCAAGAGAGATGATGATCGTTTACCCAATGCAAAAGCGGCACCCAGTTGAGGACGGCCTGCAACAGGTAGCACATAAAAGCCGCCTCAATGAGCCAGCTCGGCAGGCCACTATCCACATGATTCACAAGGGATTGGTTTTCGATGCTTATTGCCTTTTCAATGTGTTTTTGCTCCTTTTCCATGGCTGCAAAAGTACAATTTTATTACGACATCAAGCAAAAAACCATCATTGGTCATAAAACAATTTGCCCGACCTTCAAATGATGATGGTCGGGCAAATTCAGTTATTTAGGGATAGTCTTTGACTTCAGATCAGAAATCATATTCAGCTTTTATGTAAAGGTGTTCGGGGTTTTCTTGTGCTGTTTGCAAGAACTTGTCCTTGGTTCGATTATAAATTTCACCACCTCTTCCAATTTTCTCACCATTTTTGCATATAAAGGCAATTGCACCATAGGTTAAATCATCGGGAAGATCGTCCTCATTATAAACTGGTCTGATTTCAATCTTAGCTTTGAAAGGAGCTTTTACATCGAAAGAATCACCGCTCCAAGGCAGGGTAACGTTTTTTACCTCTACCGGATTACCATCAGCACCTGTGTAAGTCACATCAAACTTAAAGCAGTCGGAAGTGGTTTGCACAATACCACCAGTGAGTGTGACTGTGTTTTCAAGAGCATAGGAGACCTTGAAAGTTTTGTTTGTCGGGTCACTAGGAGTGTCACTAGGAGTGTCGTTGTTTTTCTTACAACCTGTGAACATCATGCCACCAATAAGCAGGGCGGCGAGCAGAAATGTTACTTTTTTCATTTTTTTAATGTTTTAGTTAAACAATAGGTTTGATGATTTAATCAAAAGTAGTGCAAATGTAAAGCAAAAAACGAAACGATTTTCTACTTGTTTGCTGTCAGGCAACGAAAAACAGCCCTTTCTGCGCAAAATCGCCTTTTCTGCGCAACAAGCCGAAAAA
>Ga0310696_10006987_pt1 | contig 13330 bp, 12 predicted proteins | sample AusTroGonzalo_MG_4_FD_203885 | JGI IMG/M metagenome (GOLD analysis project Ga0310696, IMG submission 203885) | Bovine rumen microbial communities from tropical cattle in Woodstock, Queensland, Australia - Gonzalo_02 (v2) (version 2) | ecosystem: Host-associated > Mammals > Digestive system >... | reverse complement strand
AAGCCGCGGAAGGCCGACTTAAAGGTGGAGTTTAGCGCCCACGACAGGTCGAACCATCCCGACCAACGGCTGCCGAAACGTCGTGACGCTGTTATTTCGACACCGTAGTTGAACGGACTGATAAATTCGCTGAAATCGAAAGGCTCGTAACCCACTTCCACTTTCTCGCCCGTAGGGGTTTCTATGCGTATGTAGCCTTCCTTTACGGCTCCGCTGAAATGTCCCTGCAATTTCAGTGCGAAAAACGCTCCTGCGTCGAAAGTCCAAGCGCTGTTAGGCGAAAAGGAGAACTGCAACGGCAACGAGAGGTATGTGGCGTGGAGCACTGTTTCGTTGTAGCCCGTGAAATATCCCGACACTTGTGCATCTTCCACAATGGCCTGCGTAAACATCTGATACACTTTGGCTTCGGCCGTCATGCCCACATGTTTTATCTGCAGTCCGCTTTTTACGCCAATTTTATCTTTGAAACCATAGCGCAAGTCGTAGCCCACAAGAACGCACATATGCGGAGTCCATTTCATTTCGGAGATTCGGTTGGGGATAGGCACCGGGGAGCTGCCGCCAAGTCCCATCCCGAGCTTAACGCTATGCTGGAACCGGCCGAGGGTGTCGGTTTCCTGGGCAAGCGTTACATTAAGCGATAGGAGTGCTGCCAGAATGAGGAGTATGTTTTTTTTCATCGTTTGTCGGATTGTTTAAGTTTAATTTCCACCTTGTCGAGATAGAGTGTGCTGCCGGCAGCCCCTTCGTAGAGGTCGCCTTTGGAACTCGACGAGGCTATGATGGAATACTGCAACGGCACGCCCTGCGGCACCGGCTTGCGATATACGAACGGCAAGGCGATACGGGTGTAAGACGTAGAGCTGATGGGCGTTTCGTAATTGTATTTGGCAATAGCGATGATACGTTCCGACGACTGGCTGTTGGTGCCGTCAAGGGGTTCGTCGCCTTCGAAAAGCACGGCGTAGAAGGAGCAGCGGTCGGTGGAGTCGGGACAGATATTGCGGTCGGGGTCCTGATATTGGGGGCCAGGGATGTACATAAGGTATCCGACAAGGGAGTCGGGATAGTTGCGTTCGGTGTAGGGTATGCCGAACTTGGTGAGCAACAGTGGCTCGGCGAGAGTTTGGAGAGTTACGTTGCTAAGATAGCCGAGAAACAGCGAGCCGGCTATCAGGTTGGGCACCAACGACGACTGTCCGCCCATGCGGGTGTTCATCGCCACGGCGTAGCGGCCCGAAAAAGCGGTGTCGGTTTTGTATGTGGGGAACTGCAGGTCGCGTATTCCCATGCCATGAATAATCTTGACGCCGTTGTTTGCGGTGCTCCAGCCCACAGGCGTTTCGTAGTAATTGATGCCGCTGCCCGTGCCTTTCCACTGCTCAAAATCGGGGTTGGTGAGTATGTTGTTCACTATGTTTATCGTGTATGTGCGTTGCCACTCGCCACTTTGCGAAGTTACCACAAAAGTTACAGGATGCGAGAAATCCATGGCAATATCGGGTTCCGGATATATAGTGGCATTTTCGGATATAGTTATTACAGGCGTCAAAGAGAGCAACATGGTATCATCCAAATGCGATGAAAGATAGTAGTTTACAATATTGTCACCGGAAGGTATTTCCATTATACGTCCGTCTTCGCGGATGGAAAATGTCAGCATGTCGGCTTCCATGTTGGGGGGAAGTTCCTTGTTGCAGGAAAGCATTGTAATACAACACATTACCACAACCAAAGACTTCAAACTGAAATATTTCATATCTGTATTTTGCAACATTATTTACCATTGCAAAAATACGAAAAAAAGTCCAAAAAAACGCAAAAAAAATAGAAAATCCCAATTACCACACATTTACGTGGCCGAAACAAACAAGTTCCACAATAAAAACAACACTTCCAACGTTTATTAAACACATTTTTTCAAACCATGGACACACTTTTGAAATATTTTCCCGACCTCAGTGCCAAGCAAAAGGAGCAGTACGCCGCTTTGCGCGATTTGTACGGCACTTGGAACGAACGTATCAACGTCATCTCCCGCAAGGACATCGACAACCTGTACACCCACCACGTGCTGCACTCCCTCGGCATTGCCAAAGTGCAGCCTTTCAAGCCTGAGTGCGACATTCTCGACGTGGGCACCGGCGGCGGTTTCCCCGGCATACCCCTCGCCATTATGTTTCCACAAACGCATTTCCACCTCGTTGATTCCATCGGCAAAAAGATAAAAGTGGTGGAAGCCGTGGCCTCGGAGCTGGGACTTGCCAACGTTCGCGCCGAGCAGACACGCGCCGAGAACATACAGGGAGAATACGACTTTGTGGTGAGCCGCGCCGTTACCGACCTGCCCACTTTCGTGAAATGGGTGCGGGGCAAAATCTCGCCCTCCAACTACCACGACCTGCGCAACGGAATACTCTACCTCAAGGGCGGCGATTTGTCGGAAGAGACGAAGCCTTTCGCCAGCTCGGCCAAAGTGTTCGAACTCAGCGATTTCTTCGAGGAGGAGTTTTTCGAAACTAAAAAAGTGGTGTACCTGCCAATAAAGACAAAGAAAGGTAAGTAACGGAACAGCAAGTCGTTGCCTCTCCCACAGCCCGAGCGCTCATCACTTGGCACAAATCATTTTTTTCCGCCCTAAAACTAAAAATTACGTATATTTGCAATCAGTTAAAAACAAAGATAATCCCAAGCAACAATATGAAAGTCAATTTAATACAACTAAACCTCGCAACTGGCAACGTAGCAAAAAACCTCGAAAACATAAAGGCAGCCCTCGACACCCCTCAAAGTCGCGAATCGCTGCTTTCGGTATTTCCCTCGAACACCCTGTGCGGATACCCCCTCTACAACTCGGTGGTTTATAACGACTTGCAAAAAGAAGCTCAGGCAGCCTTGCAGACACTTGTCGATATTTCGGAGCATCGCGCCTTTATCGTCGGGATGCCGCTGCATGTGCAGGACCGCGGACTTTGCAACGCCCTGATTTTCGTGCAGAACCGTGCCATAAGGGCCGTTGTTACAAAAAAATACCTCAACCTCGACGAACAGAAATTCTTTGTGCGTGGCGAAGGCGTGCAAGTGGTTCAGTATCAGAATCAAAAGATAGCCATAGGCTTTTACGAGGATATAAAAGAACTTTCCAAGACCCACACCCCCGACCTCGACATAGTGGTTTGCTGCGGATGCAACATTTTCGACTACAACAAACCCTACCGCACCCGCTACAAAATGCAGAAAATAGTGGAGTCGCTGAACACCTCGCTTGTTTACGTAAACCGCATAGGCGGCGAAGGCGGATGCCTCTTTGCCGGAGGCTCCATGGCCATCAACGCTGCCGGCAATGTACTGACACAACTCCCTTATTTCGAAGAAGATAACAGAAATATCGACCTTCAGATAATCGAAAGCATAGAGGACGAGAAACCAGAAGTGGTGGAACTTGTGCACAAGGCACTCATCACCGGCATCCGCGACTATTTTTCCAAAAACGGTTTCACCAAGGCGGTGCTCGGACTTTCGGGCGGCATCGACTCGGCGCTGGTGGCGGCCCTTGCTGTGGAAGCCCTCGGCAGCGAAAACGTGCACGGCGTGCTTATGCCCTCGGAATACTCCAGCGACCACTCCATCACCGACGCCGTGGCCTTGGCTAAAAATCTTGGCATGAGCTACGACATAGTACCCATCAGCGACGTGTTCCATTCACTGAAAACCACCATGAAACCCGTGTTTGCAGGCTTGCCCGAGGACGTTACCGAAGAAAATATGCAGGCGCGCATACGCGGAGTGATACTTATGGCCGTGTCGAACAAAACGGGCGCCGTACTGCTCAACACCTCCAACAAAAGCGAGGCCGCCGTGGGCTACGGCACGCTCTACGGCGATATGTGCGGAGCCTTGGCGGTGATTGCCGACCTCTACAAAAACGAGGTTTACGAACTTGCCAACTACATCAACCGCAACGGCGAGCTGATACCGCAAAACACCATCGACAAAGCGCCTTCCGCCGAGCTGCGTCCCGACCAGAAGGACAGCGACTCGCTGCCCGACTACGACGAACTCGACGCCATTCTCTCGATGCACATCGATTGCGAGATGGATTTTGAGCAGATTTGCGCCGAAGGACACGACCCCGACACCGTGCGCCGCGTGCTGCGACTGGTGAAAAACAACGAATACAAACGTCGTCAGGTGGCACCCATACTCAAAGTGTCGCCCATGACTTTCGGCCACGACCGCAAAACACCACTGTCGTAAAAGACTGTTATGTACGAATATCCGCCCCGACGGGTGTTGGTTTCGGCAAAACAGCCGTAGTGCAGCGCTTTTTTGTGGAGAACACATCAAATAATTTTTCGGATAAGAAAAAAAAACGTATATTTGCAAATTATTACAAAAGATAATTTTTGATTAAGAACCAACTTAAAAACAAGAAAATGAGTAAAAAACTATTTGTTTCCATAGCAATTATTTTTGCGGCCGCGACAAACTGCCTGCATTCCCAGACTTACGACACATACCTGTATGAATCCGATTTCAGGATAGGCGTAACAGTAGGCGCAAACATGAACTTGCAGCGTAGCGTGCTGATTTGGCCCGACATAAACTGCAAACTTACCGAAGTCAAGGAATCGTTCAAGGAAAAAATCAACCCGATGTACGGAATTTATCTCGGCTACGAGAAACAACTACAAAACAACAGGTTACGCTTGGGCGTGGACGGAAATATCTGCTACCATACCGACACTTGGACTGTGGATTTTATTAACGACACAAACGACGGAATTACCACCATCAAGCACCAGACAACAACAATAAGCATTGACGAAGGTATGTATCTGGCATTCCTGATTAACGACCAACTCGCTGTTAATGCAGGACTTAGCATATACGAATCGCTGCTTTTCCCCGAGATAACATTTTTCTCGTCGGTCGACAAAAATGGGCAGTCCGTTGACAGCCCACTTTTGGATGAAATTCTCGACCCCAAGACTGGCAAACCTAAGGAAATATTCAAATTCGGTGTCAAGGTAGGTGCCAGCCTTCGCGTGGGAGCCACATACCATTTCAACGACCTCATTTTCCTTTCGGGAAACATTCACTACTCTGTGCCGTTCTACAACACAATTGGCAAAGACAACTACACTTTCGAGGGTGATTTGTATGCCGAAAACAACCTGGGACTGATTTGCTCCCGCAAGTCTTTTATACAGAATTTGAGCCTGCTTGTTACTTTCGGTTTCAAGCTTTAAAACTCTGAACACCAAACCCATAAAAAAAAGACCGTCATTTCTGACGGTCTTTTTTTGTGATTAAGCTGGGATTCGAACCCAGGACCCCATCCTTAAAAGGGATGTGCTCTACCTGCTGAGCTACTTAACCATCGACTTGATTATCAAGCCTTTTGTTTTAGTGATTAAGCTGGGATTCGAACCCAGGACCCCATCCTTAAAAGGGATGTGCTCTACCTGCTGAGCTACTTAACCTCCTCTAAATTGAGTTTGCAAAGGTACTACTTTTTTGCAAAAATACAAAATTTTTCGGCTAATTATTTTACCAATACCGCATAATCAACTGATTAAAAATGTTTTATAAAAACAATCATTATTCTTGCATCAATCCGAAAAAGCGTTGAAAAAGGGTTGCAGAAACACCTTTTATCGCAATTTTGAGGTAGAAAAAAGTAATTTTTTATTTCACCGTTTCAGCTATGCGGTTCATGCAGTTGATGCCGTCAAGCGCCGACGACATTATCCCCCCTGCATATCCTGCCCCTTCGCCGCAAGGGTAAAGTCGTTTTAAATCAACGTGTTGCAAATCATCGCCACGTGGTATGCGCACAGGCGACGAGGTGCGGCTCTCCACGGCCAACACCATGGCGTTGTCGGTGTAATAGCCGTGCATCTTCTTGCCGAAATCGCGGAAAGCCTGCTGCAGCGACGTGGCTACAAACTTGGGCAAAACCTCATGCAACGGCGCCTCCACACAGGTGCCTATGTACGACGATTTCATCAAATGCTTGGTGCGACGGCCGTTGCAGAAATCGGTCAGTCGCTGGGCCGGAGCGTTGATGCTGTTGCCCGCCGCGGCGAACACAGCCTTTTCCACATCCTGCTGGAAACGCAACAACGCAAGCACTCCATATTTCTGATACTCAGGCACATCGTCCACCGACACCTGCACCGCTATGCCGGCGTTGGCGTAGGGCGAGTTGCGGCGCGAGTTGGACATGCCGTTCACCACCTGCTGACCGTCGCCAGTGGCGGCAGGCACTATGATACCGCCCGGACACATGCAGAACGAGAACACACCCCGTCCATTCACCTGAGTGGCTACGTTGTACGCCGCCGGAGGCAGAAACTGCGAGTATTTGTCGGTATGGTATTGCATGCTATTTATCAGATGCTGAGGATGTTCCACACGCACGCCGAGGGCAAAGGGCTTGGCATCCAAGGTCCAGCCTTTTTTAGCAAAAAGTTCGTAAATACCTCGTGCAGAGTGTCCTGTGGCAAGGATAGTGGCGGCACCCTCGTACACATTGCCTTTGGCATCTATCACGCCAAGCACGTTGCCGTTGCCATCCAGCTTGAAATCAGCCACTTGTGTCTCGAAATAATACTCCCCGCCGTGTTCCTCGATGGTGTGGCGGATGTTGGCGATGATGTCGGACAGACGGTCGGTGCCGATATGCGCGTGGGTGTCGATAAGGATGTCGGGGGAAGCGCCGTGTTCCACGAACTTGCGCAGCACGTCGCCGATGTCGCCGCGTTTGGTGGAGCGTGTGTAGAGCTTGCCGTCGGAGAAAGTGCCGGCGCCGCCCTCGCCGCAGCACCAGTTGGAAACGGGATTCACCACCTTTTCGCGCGCCAGCTTGGCGATGTCGAATTTGCGGGCGCTCACATCCTTGCCCTGCTCTATGATTATCGGCTTGAAGCCCAGCTCCAAAGCCCGCAGAGCGGCAAAAAGTCCTGCCGGACCGGCACCCACAATTATCACTGGAGTGGTGTTGGCAACATTCTCATAATCAGAACGATAGTTATCCTTAACGAAAGCCTCGCCTTCGAGGTACACGTTTGCCGTGATGTAGTATTTTGCGGGGGCGCGACGCGAGTCGATGCTGCGCCGAAGCACCTGTATATGCGAAATGTTGTCGGCAGAGGTTTTAAGATGTTCTGCCACTGCTTGGCGGAAACGTTGTTCAACGAAATACTGCTCGGGCGAGAGGGTCAGGTCGGTGATGTTTTTCATTGGTTGTCAGCCTTCTACGGTTATTGTAAGTAAAAAAGCGCGGGTGTTCATGCCGTTTATGGCGGTGGTGTAATAGGTGTCGTCGGGGATTTTCTGGTCGGTGATGCCGAAATTCATCTTCAGCTCAATGGCGAGTTTGAAATAGAGCAGGTAGAAATCGAAGCCCGCCCCCACGGTATAGCTGAACTCCGAGGTCTTGAGCCGCACTATCGACTGGTCGTCCTTGTTTTTGTTGTTTTTCAACGAAGCGAAATCGAAGGAGTATTTGCCTCCCCCCACAAGGTATGGACGGAAGTTGCGCCATCGCATAGCCCTGATTTTCAATTCTAACGGCACGTCGGCAAAGACCGTTTCCACGTTGCGCTGCTCGTCGAGACGGTGGTCGGCGGCAAGCACATCGGGGTCCCAGTTGTAGTGCATGTTGCGTTCCACAAGAGTGATGCCGGGGATAAGACGCAGGTTCATAAAACTCGTAACACGCATATCGCCAATGATATACAGATGGAAGCCCGGAGCATAGTACGACTCCACGCCGCGCATGGTACTGCGAATGCCATCGTCCTGAACCAGAGGCAGATCGAATTTTATGTCGGTAACGCCCAAGCCAATGCCATAATGCAACAGCCGCTTGTCGAAATTGACAAGGTGCTGGTTGGTCTGAGCCACTGCAAACTGCATTGCAAAGGCCAACATCAGGGGCAATATGTACTTTGCGACTTTCATCGGTAGTGGGTAAAACGTTGAAGTCTGCGATTTTAGTATAATCGAACATCAAAATACATGAAAAAAACTAAAAAAACGTCTCTTTATCCGAAAATGTCGCAATGTTTTCGAACACGGATTTTTCGGATTTAACTGATTTTTGAATTGAGAGCACGTGTCTCCGACACGTTATGGTTCCTTTTATTGATAAACCCCACACTGTGAGTGTGGGGTTATTGAGAGTTGGGCTCTCCGAGCCCATTTATAGGAGTTGTTTTTCGGGGTTATTATCGTAAAAAACACGAAGTTTCTCGGTTATAATCGCCAAAAACATATAAATTTCTCGGTTGTAACCGCCAAAATTAGTATAAATTTGGCGGTTTGGAGGGAGAAAATCAAGAAACAAACTTAGACAACATCCACAAAACCATTGGATTATTTAATACTCCTGTTCGCTGTCGCTCACGAAATCTCGTAAATCTTGTAGATTAGCTCTGCATATGGCAGAATAAAAAAACATAAAGTCATTTTCCTATTTTTTGCTATACTTGTCTTTCAACCGAGATAAACTATCATTGTAAAGATTGCTCTCCAGAACCTCCTGCTGCTCCGATGATAATTTTACAACCTTAACCCCTTTTACATCTTCATTTTGTTTTGTTTCTTCAAGATATTTTAGCAATTCTTCATGTGTAAAACCTGACTCGCTGATAAATTTTTTAAGCTCTTTGCGCTTGCGCTCCTCATCCAAACGTTTTAAGGATTCTTTTGCTGCCTCAATCTTGATAAAGCCAGTCAGTTTCTGTTCTTCAATAGTGATGAGCAGATTCGCAATCTGGACTTCCGTCATTTTTTCAATTTCGTAAATCATAGCCTTTTATTATTTTTCAATTATAACTACTTTCCAACCAAGTTCAAGCCTATCACTTATTTCTTCGCTGAGTTTTTTCATTTGACTTAAAGCATGGTTAATGGTTATGTAATAGCCATCCACAATAAACATTCTATCGGGGTAATAATCATGAGGTGTAACGTCTACCAAATACTTGTTCAAAGATGGTATTTTCAGTTTGTACACATTTTTAACACCTGCTTCAATAATGGCTTTAAGAAATGTTTTACGGCCATTTTTCTCTTGAATCATATTGCCATCTTTTGTAAATATGCATAAGCCCGGATGTGCTTGATTTTCCTCAAGATGCGTTTCCAACTGTTTTTTGTGAGAAATATCCGAAATTCCAGTTTTAACCGTATTTGTATTTCTCAATTCAGCTTTTTCTTTTTCCTCCCCTTCTTTCCTTGAATTTTCCAACAAATACTGAAGCACATCTTCTTCTGAAAAGCCTTTTTCAACTAAAAGTTTCATTAAAGCTGCTATTTTTGCCTGTTTTTGTTGTTCTTTCAAAAGATAAACATTAATACCTTCAACATCTATTAACCCAGTTGTACACCTTTCTTCAACAAGCAATAAAGATTTCAACACAGCGGCTTTGTCTGCTCCTGTAATTGGGTATTGTTTGCCACTAATATTTAATATTATTTCATTGTCATCCATGGTTGTATTTTTATTATCGTTCAATTCTTTATTTTCTTCTTTGCTTTCCACCTCATTAATGTCAGTGCTTTCGTTGCCATCTATCGAGGAATAAACCATCATAACATCTTCGTTACCTTCCGTAAGGTCACGAGGAGTATAATGCTGTTCCTCAAGTAGTCCAGCACCACCAGTGCTTTCTTCTTGCCAATCTTCTTTGCCCTCGAAATGGTATTTCCACTTTCTGCGTGCCGAAGGCAGTCCAAAACGATTGAACAGGCCCACATTATCCAAAAAGATCACTTTATCCTTGCCTTCAGAAATTCTGAATCCACGACCAACCTGTTGCAAATACATTGACAGAGATTTGGTTGGGCGCACAAGCTGTATAAACTCCAAATCAGGGCAATCAAAACCCTCGCTGAATATATTGACATTGAAAATGATATCTATCTTTCCCTCTCTAAATTTTGAAACTACATCAGAACGTTCCTCTTTAGGTGTTTCACTGTCTATATACGCCACTTTGTAGCCATGCTTTTCGAATAATTCTGCAAGCATTTGGTTGTGCAGACGGTTTATCGTATAAACAATGCCCTTTTTGCCTTTCGCAAAACGTTCGTAGGTTTTAAGAATATTAGCACGTATGCGGTCTTGGTTCAGCAACCTTTCCATATCGCGTTCGTCATAATCACCATCAAAAACGTTCGTTTTCAAATGATCTATATTATACTGCATTTGCGAATCCGGTTTTATGGAATAATATTCGTAGTTGCACAAATAACCTTGTTCGATAAATTCAAATACTGGATTGCTAAGAATTAGGCAGTCATAAGAATCGGTAAATGGCTGGTGGCTAAGCCTGTATGGTGTTGCGGTAACGCCAAGTAACCGAGCATTTGGCCACGATTTGCGTATCCTCTGGTAGCTGTCGGCTGTGGAATGGTGAGCTTCGTCTATTATTATGAAATCAAAATCCACTTTCTTCTCCCAACTATTAAGACGTCTTCTGCGACTAAGTGTCTGAACAGATGCGATAATCACGTTGCGTTCTTCTCCAAATAAGGCAGTACCAGTTACCACACCACATGCATGTTTGTATTTTTCCGTCAATGTTTCTTGAATTTGTTCTACCAATTCCTTGCGATGTACAAGTACAAGAATTTTTGGTAGCCTGAATTGCTGTCTCTGCTCTCCTGTTAGTCCTTTTACAGCCAACCTGTCATAACAATAATCTTGCAAATCCTTTATAATCGATGCAAAAAGACGTGTTTTACCTGTACCAGTAGGCATTTGTAGCATCACACTCATCTTCCCCCTTTCCCAAGCCTTGTATATTTTCGTCTTGTTGTTCTGTTGATAATCTCTCAGAGTATCATGATAGGATTGCCTTTTTGAAAAGACATCAACATCTACAAAATCAATTTCGCGAGGTGATAATTTTTCATCAGTTTTATAATCAAAACAATTTTCCATATTTAGAGAGTTATAATTTCATAACGTTACAACACAAAAAATATAAAAACACTAATCAACTGTATCAAAACTTGATACGTGAGTATTATTTTTATAAAAAATTTTCGCTTTCATAGATTGACAGCTTTTTTATGCATTGCTATCAATCACTGCCGGATACAAGAAAGGTGCAGACCTTTCTATCGCGTCCACGGGGAGCGTCGCAAGAACCCCGCTGTACATCCAGATAGTCCACACCTGTTGGTGCAAACATACTTATTGGATGTACAACACAATTTTGTTCACGTTCCTCGTGAACTATTATCCGTCAACTAAATCTCCAGTTTGCGACGCTTTTGATTCGGACGCGAATAATAGTAATGCTGTTTGTATTTCAATTAACTATGCCTCTAAACTCATGAGGCATTCACGGTGCAAAGATACGAAAAAAATCCCAAAAGTGAGATTTTTTCTTCTTCGCTGCATTTTTCATTCAAAAAAATACGGCTTGCGGCGTTGCCGCAAGCCGTAACTGATGACTTTTGTGAACCTTGTATTTTATTTAATATCAATGTATTTTACTGCCTGTTCCTGTTTTTCGGGGGTGAGTTTGGGCAGGGTAATGTTCAGCACTCCGTCCTCCACTTTGGCCTCGATAGCCTGTTTGTCGGCATCTTCGGGCAGGGTGTAGCTTTGTGAGAACTCGGTATGGCCGAACTCCTTGCGCAGGTATTTGCCTGTGTTTTCCTCGGTTTTCTCCTCCTTGCTCATGGCCACGGTCAGGACTTTGTTGTTGAGGCTGATTTTGACGTCCTCTTTTTTCATTCCCGGTACAGCAAACTGCAGCTTGTACTCTTTTTCGTTTTCGATGATGTTGGTTGCCGGAACGGTTCTGCGGTTGTATTCATCGTTCCAGAATTCGTTCATCAATGCGGGCAGCCATTCAGTGTTTCTTCTTGTCAATAACATGGTTTTGATCTCCTATATTTTTTGGGTTATTTATTTTCTTTGCTTGGTTATGGTTTGTCTTGCAAGACAACTATAATACTACAATAACAATACCAAAGTTGGAAAACTGTCATTTTGACACACAATAAATGCACAAACGACAGAAATTCTGCCATTTTGACATTATTTAACTTCGGCAGGGAGATTATTACTTTCTTTTTTCCCGTTACTTCGAAAAAATTTCTCTATGTACCATTACTTAATAAAGCAAAAAAAGGAGGACTTGCGAGCCCTCCCTTTAGACGTTAAAGCGGAACTTGACTATTTTCTGAAGCCAAATAGATTTATCGCTAATGTACCCATAATACGTGGAGCCAGTATCATCTGTTCGCCAAGCTTATAATCTTTGGCAGGCACATCGGCATCAACTTTCGGACTGCTGAGAAACGAGACAAATTCGCCACATTTCATACCAACCTCAAAAAACTTGTTTATAGGCACCTTAAAGCCAATTGCGGCTTCAAAACCATAACCATATCGTTTGGTTCTGTACTTTTCTGCATCGATTTCGAAGTTGTCGGTAAGGAAAGTGCACCCAAGTGACGCTTCAAGAAAAGGTTTTATCACCAATTCTCCATTAAGATGTATCGGACGAATAAAGCGAGCCATCAAACCCACATAGTTCATTCCAATCAATTCGGAATTTTCATGAAGCTCATAGCCCGATGATAATAATTTTAATCCCAGCGCACTGCTATCCGACATCTCGTAGGCAATGGCCAGTTCGCTGCACGTGTGGCGGGATGTGGCGAAGGTGTTGTCGAAAACCGACAGGTTCTGGGAAAACAGCATTGCGCCGTAATTACCTTCCAAAAAAAGTTTTGACGAATTTTGTGCCTTAGCGGAAAAGACGCTAATAAAGGCGGCACAAGCGAATAACAAGATTTTTTTCGACATAAATGAATGATTTAAAAAGTTTGTTTACTTAAGCTACCCTTTGTTTTACGTGGCTCTCGCCTGCTCTGTCGTTCCACGTTTCGGATGCTCCTTTGCATCGCATTGTATAATAAGACATCGAATAAATTTTTGCTATAACGAGTCTTATTACAAAAAAATTGCACATGTGGAATTTTTTAAGAAAAAAAAGGCAATTTACAACAACTTACAAAATGAATGGAAATAATTATAGACCGAACAACACAGTGGCGTTATTTGTTGTAGCAGAAGCGACAGTCTGCAAATCAAGGCCTTTTATTTCGGCGATTTTTTGGGCTACGAAAGTGCAGTACGAGCTTTCGTTGCGTTTGCCGCGATTGGGCACGGGAGCCAGATAAGGGGCGTCGGTTTCGATAAGGATGCGTTCCAGAGGGATTTGTCGCACAACCTCGGCAAGGGTGGCGTTTTTGAAAGTCACCACACCGCCGACACCGATGTAAAAGC
>Ga0310696_10006986_pt1 | contig 13334 bp, 9 predicted proteins | sample AusTroGonzalo_MG_4_FD_203885 | JGI IMG/M metagenome (GOLD analysis project Ga0310696, IMG submission 203885) | Bovine rumen microbial communities from tropical cattle in Woodstock, Queensland, Australia - Gonzalo_02 (v2) (version 2) | ecosystem: Host-associated > Mammals > Digestive system >... | reverse complement strand
CGCATATATGCTTACCATGGTGATGCTCTCCCTGCGTAGCGGAACCGCATCGGGCGGCGGAGTGGTGCTCATGCTTGTGGGGCAGATACTGCTCGGTGTTTTGGGTGGCTGGTTGATAGCTATCGTTGCAGTACATATATTCAAGCAGATGCATTCACGCGCAACTGCATACGGATCACTTTTTGTGCTTGCCATTGCTATACTGTCATATGCTCTGCCGTCATTCCTGGGCGGAAACGGATACCTGAGTGCCTATCTGGCCGGTATCATTATGGGTAATGCCGACCTCAAGGACAAGAAAAACCTGGTGGCATTCTTTGACGGAACGACCGGACTGATGCAGGTGCTCATTTTCTTTCTGTTGGGTCTGCTGGCACGTCCGGCCATGATGCATAGGGTTATCGTCCCGGCCCTGATAATATTTGCGTTCATGCTGTTCGTGGCCCGTCCGCTTGCAGTGAGCCTGGTTCTCACTCCATTCTCCCGCAGTAAGGGATACAGGTTCAGACAACGTATGCTGGTATCGTTCGTGGGGCTCAGGGGTGCCGCATCCATAGTATTTGCCATTATGGCTACAGGAACGGTATCGGACATGAATGTTGACCTTTTCAACATAGTATTCTGCATAGTCCTGTTGTCCATCACGATCCAGGGCTCGCTCCTGCCTGCTGTGGCCGGGTGGCTGGATATGATTGATGACAGCGTGGATGTGATGAAGACATTCAATGACTATGTTGAGGATACCGATGTCCAGTTTGGACGCATAACCATAAAGGAGGGCAGCGCCTGGGAGGGCAAGCTGATACGTGAACTGGGACTACCCAAGAATCTGCTCATTGCAATGATACTCAGAGACGGCCAGAAGGTGCTGCCACGTGGCAATACCAAGATAAAGAAGGGTGACAGCGTGGTAATCATCACAAAAAGTTTTGAGGATAACCACACGTTCCTTGAGGAGCACACCATAAAACCCGGCAGTAAGTGGGTGGGCCAGCGAATCATGGATTATGACCGTGCTGACGCCGGTGTGGTTGTTATGATAAGAAGAGGTGACAAGAACACCATCCCGGACGGAAATACGGTATTGCAGGCGTCCGATGTGCTGGTACTCTGCCATATCTCGCAGCAGGAACCTACAGAAACAGACAACAGTTAATACTATGGAACCATTGACTCTCCTTGAACTTAACGGACGCGTAAAGAGCGCGCTCCAATTTGAATTGCCCGATGCCTACTGGGTACAGGCTGAAATAAGCGGAATCAGCCCCTCAGGCCAGGGACACTGCTATATGGAACTTGTCCAGAAAGACCCCACAGGACGAACTTTCCTGGCCAAGGCCAAAGCCAACATATGGCGCAATACATGGTTGCATATAAAACCCTATTTTGAACAGCAGACCGGTGAGACCCTTAAGGTGGGTATGAAAGTCCTGCTGCAGGTCACCGTCACGTTCCATGAGGTATATGGCTACTCCCTGAATGTACAGGACATAGACCCCACCTATACCCTGGGTGATATGGCCCGCCGCCGCAGGGAGATACTGCAGCAACTTGAAAAAGATGGCGTGATAGGGCTTAACCGTGAGCTTGACATACCTGCGCTGCCGCAGAGGATTGCCGTGATCTCATCGGCCACAGCCGCCGGTTACGGCGATTTCTGTGACCAGTTGTCAAATAACGTATACGGATTCAGGTTCTACGTGAAGCTGTTTCCTGCGCTCATGCAGGGTGATGATGTGGAGCGCAGTGTGATACAGGCCATGGATGCCGTGGCACGCCGCCGTGATGACTTTGACGTGCTGGTCATAATTCGCGGTGGCGGTGCCGTGAGTGAATTGAGCTGCTTTGACTCATATGCGCTGGCATTCAACATAGCCAATTTTCCGCTCCCCGTCATAACCGGAATAGGTCATGAACGTGACGATACGGTTGCCGATGTGGTGGCCCATACCAAGGTCAAGACCCCCACTGCAGCTGCCGAGTTCCTTATAAACAAGGTGTTTGATACCGCATCGGAACTGGAGAACGTGACACGCCGCATGAGCGATGCCGTAACGGAGAGAATGAATGCCGAAAAGCTACGAATAGAGAGACTTACGCAGAAGTTGCCGTCGCTGTTCGCGGTCGCCCGCGTACGCCGTGAGCAGATACTTGAAAACCTGTGGAACCGCGCTGTGACCGGTGTGGGCAATGTAATCACCTCCCAAATTCACAAATTGGAGCTTATGGATAAGAGTATCGCGGCAGCCGATCCGGTGCTTATACTCAAGCGTGGCTATACAATGACCCGCCTTAACGGACATGTGGTAAAAGGTGCGGCAGACCTTCATAAGGGAGACCGCCTTACCACTACATTCCCGGACGGTACGGTTGAGAGTGAGATAATATGATTATTAACCTATAAAATCAAGAATACAGTGAAATACGATGAAGCAATGAAACGCCTGGAGGAGATAGTATCCAGGATTGAAGAGAACAAGATGGACATAGACCAGATAGGTGACAGCCTTAAGGAGGCCCGTGAGCTGATAAAGTTCTGCAAGGATAAACTCTATAAGACTGATGAGGAGATAAAGAAGATCCTTGAATCCGAAGATTAAGCAATGAAACAAATCCGCAGACTATTCGCATATGCATTGGCGGCGCTCATGCTGCTGTCATGCAGCACGGTGGCGTTTACCGGACGTAACCGCATGCTTCTGTACTCGGACAGTGAGATAACCGCGCTGGCCGATGAGTCATACAATGAACTTATGGCTACCACCCAGATATCGGCCAACAAACAACAGTCTGAAATGGTACAGAATGTGGGTGTACGTCTGGCCGATGCGCTCTCCAAATACCTGGCCAGCCAGGGGCAGATGAGCGTGCTTGACGGCATAAACTGGGATTTCAAGCTGGTTCAGGATGACCAGGTGAATGCATTCTGCATGCCGGGCGGCAAGGTGGTTTTCTATGAGGGCATAATGCCCCTGCTGGACAGCCCTGACCTGGTGGCAGTAGTAATGGGACATGAGATGGCGCATGCCATTGCCCGTCACGGTAATGAGCGAATGACCCAGCAGGCTCTTGCCAGCATTGTGGGCAGCGTTGCTGGTCAGGTGGTTGAGCAGAAGACGTCAGAGAACGGCCGGATTCTGTTTGAGGCGGCCTTTGCCGTGGGCAGTCAGTACGGTTATCTGCTGCCTTACTCGCGCAAACATGAGTATGAGGCCGATGAGATAGGCCTGTACATAATGGCAATTGCCGGTTATGACATAACCCAGGCTCCGCTTTTGTGGCAGAAAATGTCGGCCCAAGGGGGCAGTTCCGTGCCGGAATTCATGAGTACCCATCCCAGTGATGCCAATCGCATAAAGAATCTGGAGAAACTGCAGGATAAAGCCAGAAAGATTGCACAGAAAATACAATAACCAATTAATGTTCAATAGTCCGTAAAATGAAGAAACTTGTTTACAATGTAGGCATTGTGTGCCTTTTGGCCTTAGTTTGCAACTGCAGTAATGATGAGCTCCCAACAGAGAATTTTAAGTATGTGGTGACCTTTGGTGAGTCATATGACACCCTGTCCTGGAGTGATATGGTGGATTCTGTCCGCTATATCCCGCTCAAGACCCCTGACGGTGCCATGATGGGCGATATAAAACAGCTGGTTGTAGCGTTTAACCATATGTATGCCATAACCCAGAATGGAGTCTATTGCTTTGATATGGATGGAAACACCGTATTCAAGGTTAACCGGGGACGTGCGCATTACGAGTATCTGAACGCCAACTCCATCTCCGTGTCAGAAAGATTGCTGTACCTGTTTGACAATTACAAGCAGCGGATACTGGCACTGGATGTAATTAACGGAGAGTATTGCGGTGAGATGAGAGTTCCCATAGGCGGCACAACCGCATACTGCTTGGAAGACCGTATCCTTTTTGAGAATTATGAAACAGACAGCATAGGCCGTTACAGGCTCTTCATAAAGGGCAATGACCAGCATATTAAGAAGGGATTCGTCAAGAGTAAGGAGCATGCGGAGGGTAAATGGACAAATGACGGCCTGTTATACTCATCACACATCAGGAACCTGGCCTGGAAGATTGACGGCATTGATTGCATACCGTATCTCAAGGTTGTCGTGCCGTCAGAGAAGGCATTGCCTGATGATATTGTAAGCGACCTGGTAGAGACCGGACAACTGCCCCAAAACGACACACGGGATGTAATATACTATCTGCGTTATCTGAATGAGTGCAGTGGTTTCATTACGGGCATGCTGCTTTCAGATAACTACTATGACTACTTTATTCATGACAAGAAGACCGGTAACTCATGGATATTTAACCCCTATTCACTCAAAGGGCTGAAATTCTGGGAGAAGTTACCACTCAGTGAGGTATCGGCAGGTTACGATAACTGCGTGTACACGGTCATCGATCCCATGTATGCCAAATTTGGAGATGACGGCTCAAAACCCTCCGATCCCAGACTTATGGATGCCTATAACGTAATCCACTCCGCCCAGAAGGATGACAACCCCATAATAGGTCAGTTCTGGCTCAAGAGCATTCAGGATAAGTAAGGGCCCTATTAGCTTTAATTAGGGTCATTTGGGACCAAAGCATACCTCTGGCCCAATTTTTTTTGCAAAAAAAGTTGTTTTTTATAAATTTATGCACTACGTTTGCGATGTTTGATTAGTGAATCAAACGTTACAATTTGTTTGTGAGTCAGTGGTCCTTGGCTTGTGCGTTGCGTCTCCTTATTTGTACACAACCCCTTTTGATAAGTTCTACTGATTCCGGTATTAGAAATATCGGCTCAAACTTGTTGTACCCTTTGGTTGATACAGAATTTGGATAATTAAGAAAGGACGACGCGCGTCTATTGCCGTAGGAAGCTAACGTGATTCGTCCTTTCATCCAAATTCTAAGAATAGATGTAGACTGTTCTAAGATTTGGAGCCGCAAAGTTACGAATTTTCTTTGTGAAATAATCATTTCCGTTTCGTAACTATTTATAAATCCGAATCTTTGATTGTCCAATGACGTCGCGCCCACTGAGTTAGGTGCCGGCTGTCGTTGTGTGGCTTGTTGGATGCTGACCTATTATATACTTATGAGAAGAGGAGGATTACTACTAACTGTTACCACCGCTCTCCTGGCTGGGTGTACCACCCGTTCAACCATGGAGAGTGCGTTGAATCAAGCCGGATCCAACCGTACAGAGTTGGAGGCTGTGTTAAATCATTATCGGGATACCGATATCAATCCGCAGAAACTACGCGCTGCAGAGTTCCTTATTGAGAACATGCCGGCCCATTACTCAGATGCCGGTGGCCGGACGGTCCCGGATGCTCAGGTTATCAGATCAGACTATCTTATAGAGAACATAGACAAGACATATGACCAATGGAAAAACACCCCATGGTCAACGCATCTTGTCTTTGATGAGTACTTGGAATGGTTACTGCCCTATAAGATGGCCCAGTTGCAGGAACTGGACCATTGGCGTGACACCTTATATGCCCGTTACGGTGTTCCCTGTCTTGAGCAACGCTCACTTTTTAAGAATGATGCCGAATACTTGAATGTAGTTGAGGTGGCCGATGGCTTGCGAGACTATACCAACAAGCTTATCAAACGTCACATTGTAGCCAAATCAACTGGTATTTCTCTCCTTCATGATTTTATTCATGGCCGTCCGGTCAGTGGCACTGCATCTGATTATTCACTCATGCTGGCACTTACCTTGCGCAGCTTAGGCATTCCGGTAGTTCTGGATGAGACTCCAGTCGGTCCCAGGGGGAATGCATCGACACAGTGGGTGGTGATACTATCCGACCGTGGTGACCAGCTTGCCACTGAGTGGGATTTCAAGACCAAGATAGGTGAGGGATTCTTTCCATATGAGCGCGGCCCTAAGGTGTACCGCAACACATATTCTATAAACCGTGAGCGTGAGGAGTATTTACGTAAAGCCAAATACAAATACCCATTTGAGGTTAACCGCCGGGATGTGACAAGACAGTATTTCCTTACAAGCAACCTGAGTCTGCCGGTTGACAACGCCGTAAAGAAGCATCTTAAGGACAAGTACGTGTATATAGCATCGGCCGTAAGAAAAGACGACAATCCCTGGCAGATTGTGGATTTTGGAAAGATAAAAGGCGGAAAGGCCTGCTTCAATGATATGGGCCGTGAGGTCCTGTACACCATAATGGGATATGATGGAACCGGTCTCATAGAGATAACTGATCCGTTCATTCTCCATAAGGATGGAAGTGTGGAATACATAAGTGCAGACACTATCAGTTCTGCCTCTCTTGATAAATGGAAAAACTGCGCATTATGAAAAGACTCATATCATTCTCAATAGTAATAGCACTGCTGTTTGCATCATGCTCAGAGGATAGCCGTATGCTGCGTGAGGCATTGAAAGCGGCAGGAGACAACCGTATAGAGCTTGAGACCGTTCTGGAACATTACCGTACTGTGGATAATGACCCCCAGAAACTGGCTGCGGCAGAGTATCTTATTGCCAATATGCCCGCCCATTACTCATACCGTAACATGGACGCCATGAATGATTTCTATGACAAGGCTCTGGATATTCTTTGCACCGGTACGGTTGAGTGGCAGCGTGACACCCTGCGTGAGATAGGTGACAAATACTATGCCCGTGCAGCCCAGGATCTGGTATCGGACGTAGAGGTAATGACATCAGAGTACCTTATCTACAGCATTGACAAGGCGTTTGAGCAGTGGAAAGCACAGCCCTGGTCAAAACACCTTACTTATGAAGAGTTCCGCGACTGGCTGCTGCCGTACAAGGTGACAGAGAAACAGAGTTTTGATGCCTGGCGTGATATACTGCCCCAGCATTATACAGACAGCTTAAGTATACTGCCGCCAACTGACGTGGCACGCAACACCATATACGGAGCAATAGAGACAGTCCGTAATGAGATCCATATAAAGGAACTGGATATGAAATTCGTCATATTCTGGAAAGAGAGAAACGGACTCCCGTTCCTGAGTGCCGATACATGGATCAAGATGACATACGGTGACTGCCGTAATTTTGTGGATATGGGTGTTGGTACGTTCCGCAGTCTCTCTCTTCCTTGCTGTGTTGACCGCGTACCGCTGTGGGGCCGTAACAATAACGGCCACAGCTGGTATGTGTTCCTTTCTGACCAGGGTAGGGAGGAGAAAACCATAAACTCCCTTATTGAGCCTGCCGGAAAGCAGTTCTTTCCAAGTGACAGGTTCCCCAAGGTACTCAGGGTTTCATACACCATCAACCGTCGTGTCATGAAATATCTCAAGACCGCCAAGCATCCGTATAAATTTGAGCTTTGCGAGCATGACATAACAGACCACTACAACCTTACATCGGATATTGATGTCAAGCTTTTTGATCATGCCAGGCCAAAGGACAAGTATGTCTATATAGGTATGTTCTCGGCCGTAAGTGACGGATCCTGGAGAGTCCTTGATTTTGGTACGGTTAGACGCGGTAAGGCGCATTTTGAGAAAATGGGCCGAAACATGCTCTATATAGCCCTTGATTATGACGGGGTGGCCTTTACCCCCATAAGCAATCCCTTTATCCTGCATCCTAACGGTGATGTTGAATACATAACATGTGACAACAGCAGCCATCGCAGCGTTACGCTCAAGCGCAAGTATTACCAGACACTTGAGGATATGGAGATGCGTTGCCGTCTGCTTGGAGGCCGTATCCAGTGCTCCAACAGAGCCGATTTCAAGGATGCCCGTACGCTTTATACCATCAGCTCAACCGATATCCCTGACAAGATACAGCTTGATGCGGTTGGCAAATACCGCTACTGGCGTTATATGAGTGCCGACAGCACATACGGCAGCATAGCCGAGCTTGGATTCTTTGACAAGGATGGCCAGATGTTGACCGGTACTCCGATAGCAAACATCGAGGCTACGCCCGATACCGTTCTCCTGCCTTTTGACAATGACTGGCTTACAAACTTTGAGGTGGGCCTGAATCCCAACGGCAACTGGGTGGGAATGGATTTCAAGACCCCAAAGGCTGTGGCATCGGTCCGCATTATCCCACGTAGTGATGACAATGACATCCATCCCGGACAGAAATATGAACTGCGTTATCTTAGTTCCAGAGGTATCTGGAAATCTTTGGGCCGCAGGACAGCGGTTGATAACGTATTGCAATATGATAACGTACCCGTGAACTGCCTGCTTTGGCTCAAGAACCATTCGGGTGGAAAAGAGGAACGTCCTTTCATCTATCACGGGCCTGAGGATATTGTGTGGTGGTAATTAACTAAAAAAACAAGCAGCTCTTATCATAGACTGTAACTAGTTACTTAAACAAACCAATTATGAGAAAAAATTTTAAAACGTTAGCCGGAATGGCTGTTTGCATCCTTGGAGCACTTGCTGTTTCAAGCTGTTCAAAAGACGAGTTCTTTGGACTGGAGGATTCTGAGGTCCTGGATTACTCCGCTAAGTATGAGATCGCTATGTCACAGGCATATGCTGATTATGCTATTGCTTGTTTTGAGATGTCGAAGGCTATGAATCAGCCTATTGATACTACATCTATGGAGATTCAAGGCGAATTGGAAGGCAAGCCAATTTATGTTAAAGAAGGTCCTTCTACATCCGCATTGGCACTTTTTGAAGCATTAAAGGAAAAGTTCCCAAAATTGGCAAATGCTGATAAGATTGATTATGATGACATATTTGAGTTAGCAATGTCTGAAAATAAGGCTCTAAAAGGTTTTGCTACAACTACAGCACCAAAAACAAAGGCCTGGATTTCATGGGGTAGTTGTGGCAGTTGGGCTCAATCTAATGGACATTACGGTGCAGCATTCAACGATGAAGGTTGGTACTTTAACTGCTATGCATCAACCGTAAGTGCTATTCAAAATGCAATTTTTTATGCATCAGAAAGCTACAATAGTGATAAGTGGGCTGCAGGAATTGGCTGGAGTGATGGTACAGCAGCATCAATGACTGCTTTCTTCGATTTTTGGTGGCCCAGTGTTATCAATACAGGATCATCACTTCCAGAAAGTGATTTCGTTGTTGTTCCATACGGATCTTCTTTAGCTGAATCTGCAGGAGATGAAATCAGTTCGATAATTTTTGCTGCAGGACCTGAATATGCAGAAGGTGATAGACTCCATTACATTTATTCTTATATGGGAGGAAATCCTCTCAATATTTACAGCTACGAGTCATATTGCTTCTATTATTAATGAGCTAAGAAACAAAATCACCTGATTTATTAATTGTAACAATTTATAAAGTCTATGATAGGAGTTTTGCTTGTTTTTATTTTATTTGGTAGCGTGTTTTTTACATCCAGATTATTCCTGGAACCAATAGATGAGCCCAAATCATTTTATCTTCTTATTACAGCTTTAGTCCTTCTGATAGCCTGTTCCTTATCAAAAAAAGGATTACAGAATTTGATGGCTTCATTAAAATCACGCAGCTTGTTTATTGGAATAACGATAGTTTGCCTATTAACCACTGTTCATGGCTTGTTACAGTATTATGGATTCATGCCAACATTACATAGGTTATTTCCTATAACCGGAGCATTTGATAATCCTGCAGGATTTGCTGCTGTTCAGGCCGCAATGTTTCCTTTTGTTTTTATCAGTTGCTTTGATAAAGAGAACAGGAAAGGTTTTATTATATTCTGTGCAATCGTTTCATTGATGTGTTTAGCCTCGGTAATACTATCAGGCTCTAGGACCGGCTTTCTTGCAATCTGTGCAGCTATTGCGGTGGTTTTGGCTTTGACAGATATTGTATCTTCTTTCTTTAAGTCGCATCCCTGGTTGTGGTTGCCAATAACACTTTTAGCGGTAACGTTGATGATAATCCTGTATTATTATAAGCAGGATTCTGCTGATGGTCGTATCTTTATTTGGAGCCGTTGCTTTGATATGATAAAGGAGCGCCCATTGTTTGGTTATGGACGCTATGGCTTTCAAGGTCATTATATGATGACTCAAGCCGAATATTTCCGGTTAAATCCTGATTCTCCGTATATAATGATAGCTGATAATGTCATTAGTCCTTTCAATGAGTATATTAAACTGACGGTGAATTATGGATTGGTAGGTCTATTTTTTTCAATTGTTCTGTTGTTGAGCGTAATCAGGAAACTGTTTAATTCTGATAAAAAGACAAAAGTACTGGGACTATCTTTTGTGGCATCAGTATTTGTTATGTGTCAGTTCTCATATCCATTCCAGTATAATGTAATGTGGTTGTTGATTTTTTTTGCAATTACACCAGCATTAATCCAACCCAAAAAAGAGTTGGTGATTCCAGGATATTTTAGAATCATTTTTTCTACACTCCTGATAGTTGGGCTCGGGTTATCATTAAGAAATATGTATTATGAAATGAAGTGGACAGAAATAGCAATACGGGCCCGTAAGGGTAGGGTAACCCGGATGTTACCATATTATGAAGAGATGAAAAGTGTGATGATCAGCAATCCGTTGTTCTTTTATAATTATTCTGCAGAGTTGAATTATGACAAACGTTATAAAGAGAGTCTTGATGTCATTAAGTTGTGCTCAGATTCTTGGAATGATTATAATGTTCAGATTCTGTATGCAGATAATTATGCAAAGATGGGCAATATTGACAGCGCTCTTATTGCTTGCGATCTGGCATACAATATGATTCCTTGCCGTTTTGAACCTTTGTACAGGAAAATGTTGATTTATGGAATGTCGGGCGATACGGTTCGTGCTGTACGTACTGCCTATGAGATACTTGAAAAACCCGTAAAGGTGCATTCAGAAAAACTAAATCAGATGATATCTACAGCAGAAAATGTAATATCACACTTTGATGATGACTAGTGGTATGAAATAACAATCATACCATGATATCTAATCCTTTATATCAACTGTTTAAACTTGTTTGTCATGAAAAAAGAAAAGACTACCAGTGAGAATGAATTGTGGCTGGATATTTCAGGGAAAAGGCTTGGATAAGTTGTTAGAAACATGTATGTTTGCCAATATGAATGAAGATTTGCAGATGACATATGTGCGCCGAATGATGGCAGATTGGGACCGGAAGGGCCAGCTTGCCACAGCTAAGATGCAAGGTCTTGAGGAAGGCCGTGCAGAAGGTCGTGCTAAGGGCCGTGCAGAAGGTCGTGCTAAGGGACGTGCAGAAGGTCGTGCTGAAGGTCGTGAGCAAGAACGCCTTAAGATGGCTAGAGCAATGAAGGCTCACGGAATGGATGCCTCTGTTATTGCCGATATCACCGCCCTGACTTTAGAACAGATAGAAGAATTGTAAATATAGTACAATAAACAGATAAGGTTCCGATTGTAACTGACAGTCGGAACCTTTTTTGTGAAGCAATGGGAATAATTGAGTTGATGCTCAGTTCTATTAATGCTCATGGAACAGTGAATAAAAGCTGTATTTATGAACACAGAGTTTTTGTTTGATTCATTTTTTTTAGTTTCTTTGCAAAAGGAGCAGTCAGGGACAGTAGTTACTGATATGCCCTAGATCCAACTATAATTGAATCCTTTGTTGCAATGAGACGCCTGATTACTACTTTACTGACCTTAGTTTTGTCCGTTCCGTTTCTTTATGCCGCCAAGGCTAAGAAACAGAAAGCCTATGAATCACTTGACCCCACAAATGCGCTTATGCGTTTTGCGGGTAACATACACCAGTTCAACAGCATATTCCCGCAGGAAAAAGTCTACCTGGAATTTGACAACACCGCATACTTTCAGGGTGAGACCATCTGGTTCAAGGCATTCGTTACCCATGCCACCACATTCAAGAACGCACCCAGTAAAGTGCTGTATGTAGACTTGATTGCCCCAAACGGAGAGGTATTGAGAAAGCAGAAACACAAGATAGTAGGCGGCCAGTGTGACGGTGCGTTCAAGCTGCTGGACGTAGGCACCAGTCAGTCCCGTGAGAAACGCGGCATGACCATCTACCCCAGTGGCTTCTATGAGATAAGGGCCTATACCCAGAACATGCTTGACTTTAGTAAGGAGGCTATATTCTCACGTGTAATCCCCGTCTATACCAAACCCGAGCTGGAAGGCGAGTATGATGAGGCTTGTGTAATATTAAAGGAAGACAAGATATTTGAAATTGAGGACCGTGATGATGCCGCCGATGATGAAAAACTGCGTAAAGTAAACGTCAGTTTCTATCCCGAGGGTGGTGACCTGGTACTGGGCCTTCCCAGCCGCGTAGCATTCAAAGCCACCGGACCGGACGCATTTGGAATAGACGGCTATATAGTAACCGGTAGCAGAGATACCGCCCGTACCCTCCATGACGGCATGGGCTCATTCATGATCACACCAGATGGTCGTGAAACTGTACAATTCATAGATTCCCGGGGCAAGAGTTACAGTTTCAGTCTTCCCAAATCTGTAAAGAGCGGTTATACAATGATAGCCTCCTCTCCAGTTGACTCTGTCATGAATGTGAACATACGCCGTACCGCCGACCACGTGGGCGAGCACACGGCACTGGCCGTGACCTGCCGTGGTGATCTGGTATACTTTGAAGAGACCGGAACGCGTGACAGTGTGGAACTCACTCTGGACAGCTCCCTATGGCCCGTAGGCGTATGCCGTATGACCCTGTATAATCAGGAAGGCAAGATACTCTCATCACGCAGTTTGTTCCATAACAACCCGGAGTTCCAGAGTCCCACTGTAACACTGTCACTTGACAGCCTGTCGCGCCAGCCGTTCAGCATGGAGGTGCTTAACTTTAAGATAACTGATCGTAACGGCAACCCTTTGCATGACCGTTTTTGCCTCTCTGTCCGTGACCATACCGACTACGGTACAGGCCATACCGATAACCTCATGACCAACCTGTTGCTCTCATCTGATCTTAGAGGTTACATCCATGAGCCAGCCTGGTATCTGGAATCAAATGACCAGGAGCATCGTCAAGCCTTAGACCTGCTCACTCTGGTACAAGGGTGGGAACGATACGAGTGGAAATACATGACTGGCCTGACACAGTTTGTAGAACGCCACAGGATAGAGGACAGCCTTACCATGAACGGCTGGCTACTTTCATATGTAAAACGTGAACCGGTAAAAGAGGTTACGGTATCAGCTTCATTCCGCCCAGATGAGAACAAGAACCGTTTTGAATCCTTTAAGTTCCAGACAGATACCAATGGCTATTTCGGATTTGACTTGAGTGATTTCTACGGAAAGGGTGAGATGGGAATCCGTCTGACAAGAGAGCGCTCAAGCGGTAAGATAAAGCATCCCACCGGAATAAGGATACGTT
>Ga0310696_10006985_pt1 | contig 13334 bp, 7 predicted proteins | sample AusTroGonzalo_MG_4_FD_203885 | JGI IMG/M metagenome (GOLD analysis project Ga0310696, IMG submission 203885) | Bovine rumen microbial communities from tropical cattle in Woodstock, Queensland, Australia - Gonzalo_02 (v2) (version 2) | ecosystem: Host-associated > Mammals > Digestive system >... | reverse complement strand
TTCTCTCGTCTAAATTTACCTCATCTTTCCAGAGCGGAGGACGTCCATCATGTTGAAGGGTTTGGCGGTGCCAGCGGCAATCTGCTCGGCGAGGAAATTTACGGCGTCCACGGTGCCTTCGGCGTAAATCTTACGGCCGCACACGTTGTGCTGGAACTCGAAATGGACGGTGCCGTCGGCGCTGTCGAGGCTGTAGGTGTGGAAGGCGTGACCGCCGAGGTATTCCTCGGGCACGTGCATGCGTTCCATCTGTTCCTTTTCGTCGCGGACCTTCTCGATATCGTCCGGCGTGTAGGCGAAACCCATCTTCTGGAAGGTGCCCACGACTGCGCGTGCCGTACCGCTCGTGTCGGCCTTGGTCTTCTGATGACTCTCGACCACGGAAAGCTTGTAACCGTCGAATGCAGACGGGAACTCGTTCGCGAGGAACTCGATCATGCTCTGGAAGGCGACAATCTGCTTTGCCATGTTCGGGGCGATGACACTCGGATGGTTCGCCTTGGCGACAAGACGGGCAAGCGCTTCGCGGTCACCGCCGGTGGTGCCCATCACGAAAGGAATCTTGTGATTCACGTAGAAGGCGGCGTTGTCGTTCACGGCCGTCGGGTGCGTGTAGTCGATGCAAATGACGTTCGGGTACTTCGCAAGCACTTCGCCGATGCGTTCTTCACGGTTGCTCGGCTTCAAAAGCTGGATAGTTCTTCCAGCCACAACAGATTCGTTTTCGACGATAATCTCGCCCGTCAAAGAATACGGGACAAGTTCCAAACCGCGGGCAATGCAAGTTTCGGCCACGATGCGGCCCATGTTACCCGGAATACCATTAACCATCACTTGAACGGACATATAAACTCCTATTAATCTTTGAAGATAAAAGTAGAAAAAATAAAGGGGATCCCGGCCCCCCAGAACCTGGCCGAGGCTGGCTCTGGCCAGGAAGACATGTAAAAAAGGACGGGCAAGACAAGATATAAAACAAAACATGCCCGCAACAATCAAGTGGCGGGCACAGAATGTAATGTCGCAGATTAAAATCTACGAGCAAAATCATTTATTATAAACTACTTCTTCGAATCCTTGAAATACTGCGGAGTATTCTTGGCGCCCTTCTTCTTCAAGGCCTTGATGAGGCGTGTATAACCTTCGTTCGTAGCCCAGTCGAGCACGGAGTAGCCCTGGCCGCACTTGGCGTTCACATCGGCACCCTTGTCGATGAGGAACATCATGGCATCGTAGTTGCCGGACTTGACAGCCCAATGAATCGGGAGGTAGCCATCCGGGCCACGAGTTTCGAGCGGAGCGCCAGCATCGGCAAGCACTTCGAGAATGTCGGCCTTGCCCGTCTTGGCGGCGATAATCACGGCCGTGCCGAAATTCTGCGGATTAACACCTTCTTTCTTGAGCTGTTCAAGAATGCGGACGACAACATCCTTGTTGCCCATCATGACGGCGTTATCGAGAATCATTTCGCCGTTGCCGTTCTGGACGTTGGCCTTTGCGCCGTGATCGAACAAGTAGTTGAGCACCATCATGTTGCCCTTGTTGGCAGCGATGGCGACAGCGTTGTTGCCGTTGTCTGCCGGCTGGTCGATTTCAAACGAAGCCTGGAGGAATAACGTCATCTTGGCGGTATCGCTATTGACCGCATAGGAGACGAACTGGTTCGGCGTAAAACCGATCTGCTTTTTCGTCAGGTATCTGCGGACGGACTGCGGATCGTTCGGATCCATCTTTTCTTCACAACCGGTCATCGAAAAGAGAAGACCGGCAGCACAGAGTGCCAAGATTTTTTTATTCATATTATATACTCCAATGAATTTTGAATTTTCAAGTCTAAAACTAAACAATTTTTTTCATTTTATTCAATGAAAATCACGAATTTACACAATTTTATCATAATAAACGGCATTCCTGCAAATATCAATGGCTAACAAAAACAAATTTCATAAACTCATTACGACGTACTTTTTTACGTTCCAGAAAAATCCCTATTTTTTCTTTTTCTTCGTCGTCTTGATTTTTAGTTTCTCGTTAATCTTGATTTTCGTGTCCTTGAGGCCGTTCCATTTGACAATATCCTCGATGGTCACCCCGTACTGGCGGGAAATGTCCCAAAGTCCCTCGCCTTTCTTGACCACGTGGGTAATTTCTTCGACCTTGGGCGTACTCGGGGCCGGAGCCGAAGAGCCCGGAATCTTGAGTTTTTGCCCCACTTTGATGTTCGAGGAATTGCCCATTTCGTTCATTTCGCGGATGGCGCTAACCGACGTATCGAACTTCTTTGCAATCGCATAGAGGTTGTCCCCAGCGACCACCGTATAAATAATCGTCGTGGGTGCCGAAGAATTCTTTGAAGATTTCGACGTTTCGGAAGACTTTTTCGATGACTTGCTCTTGGAATCCGAAGACTTTTCCACCATGGTCTTGGGAGGCTCCACGATAACGTTTCCGTCATCGTTCGCGCCGGACATTTTACGTGGCGGACGGACATATGCCGGAATCGAAAGCGAATCGCCAATCGTCAGGCGCTTTGTAAAGCCTTTGTTCGCCTGCAAAAGCAGGAATACCGGAACCTTGTACTTGCGTGCAATTTGCGCATAGGTATCCCCCGCCTGGACGACATACTTTTCGCCCTTCTTGAGCGCCACACGCTGCTGGATAAAGCTGGTCGGCTTGAGGTCGGGTTTAGAGACAAAAATGGTATCGCCGTTCTTCACGTTATACCCCGCCTCGATGTTGTTCCAAACGCGCAGGGACTCCTGCGAGATTCCGAACCTCCGGGATATGGACCCCAGGTTGTCGCCCAATTGCACCACATACGTGCGGACCTTGCTCGGTTTCTTGCCAGTCGATCTGCGGGGAGCGACCTTAATCGGGATAAGGAGCGTACGCCCTACTTTCAGGCGAGTGTTCTTCATGTCGTTTGCACGCTGGATTTCGGAAGAACGGACTCCATACTGTTGCGCAATCGAACCTATCGACTCCCCTTTGCGGACTTTGTGCTGTCTCCAGCTCGAATAGCCGTTCTTTTCCATGCGGTCGTAATTCTGCACGAATGCGGCACGCGTGCCATACGGCAAACGCAACAGATAAGCATCGCGATTCGGGGGCGTACACCACATGGTGAGCTCCATGTTCAGCGTACGGAGCGTATCTTCGGGAACTTTCAGGAACTTGGCGATTTCATCGAGCGAGAACGAATCATAGACGGTAACCGTATCGTAATCCGGCAAATGACGTTTCGTAATTTCAACATCGTAATGGTTCGGGTAATGGCCAATCACCATCGCGGCAAGGATTCGCGGAACATAGTGCATGGTCTCCTGCGGAAGTTGCAAGTCCCAGTATGTCACCGGTCGATTTCCCCACGCAGGGTCTTCATGCTTTTCCTTGAGCAGTCGGCGGATTCTCCCTTCGCCGCAGTTGTAGGCCGCCATGGACAAAAGCCAGTCGCCAAATTCCTCGTAAAGGCGGGACAAGTAATTCAGGGCGGCGTCCGTCGCCAGTTCCGGGTTACGGCGCATATCGACCCAAAAATCCACTTCCAGTCCGTAACGGATACCGGTTTCGGGAATGAACTGCCACATGCCGGCAGCCTTGGCACGGCTATACGCCTTCACGTTGAAACCGGATTCCACCAACGCCAAATAAATAAGGTCGCGGGGCATGCGCCTTTGGGCAAGCTTCGTATAAATCAGGGAATCGTAGGCGGTCTTGCGCGTAAGCGACCTCGTGATGAACCCACGGGCCTTCGTCGTCATGTAGTAGATTTCCTGCATGACACGGTCGTTAAATCGAATCGGCAACGAAAAACGCCCGGCATCGACCGTATCCAAAAAGTTCTCGATAACGCGGATGGATGCGCTGTCCGCCACGTTTTCTTCAAAATCATCGACGCCTTCGATGGAAACGCTGTCGGCAGACGTCGAGTCGCTCCCTTCCCCGGGCAAGTTCGGATAGACATCTTCCAGCGCCTGCACAATGCGGAGCGGCATCTGCATCTTGTAAATGGAATCTTGGGAACGGGTAAGTCCGCTCTTTAGCGAATCATATTTTTCGGTCACCAAAAGGCGCAACGATTCTTCGAGATAATGCTTGGAGACAGCCCATTCATGGTTGTCAATCGCCTGGAGACCATACTGGTAATAGACCCACGAAGGCCTTGTCGAATCTCCGACAATTTCTTTCCCCGGGTCAACCGGAGGTACATCAATAGAAACCTTTTCCGCCTGGATAGGTTTTCCCTGAGGTGACGTCGCTACTTTTGCCTGCCTGGAAGCGCAAGCCGACAGGACCAAGATAGCGAAGGCAAGCCCCAGTCGAAATAGTTTATGCGACCAAATCACTGGTCGAATTCCATATCCTCGCCGTAATCAGACCAAATGGGGTTACGGCCAAAAGACGGCTTGTCAAAATCGACTTCTTCGTCGATATCTTCTTCCAGCAGTTCTTCTTCTTCCTTGTTCAGGTCATCTTCTTCGCCCAAAAAAGTTGGATCCGGGGTATCATCGAACGCATCACTCTTAGGACGACGACCACAATAGTAAGATATGCTCATATAAGAGTTCCTCCTTTTTTTACATCAATTTGTTCATGCCATACAGTATAACCCCGCACATCACAAGCGCAGCCACAATTTGCAGGATGATGATCACCCTGTTCACCTTGTACGCCTTCTGCGATTTCCGATGCCATTCCGGCAATTTGTTTGCGGAGTTCTTGTTTCTCACTTCGGAAGTGAAATATATACATAAATTTGGAAATGCAAACAGTTAATCCAAAAAAATGTCTAAATTCTTTATAAAAAATGAAACAGTTCCTTTTAACAATTCTCCTTTGCTCCGTTTTGCTGTTTGCACAGTCCGGATTTACCGCTGGCAAAAACGGAATCCACGTTCCCGGCGCCCGTCCGCTCAACAGCGGAGAGCTGTTCGTCATGGGCGGATTCGAGATGGCCAGCAGCAAGGAACCCGCTAGCATCGAAGGCTACCTGACCGATGAAAACGGGGTGCAAAAACAACTGGAGAAGGACTCCCCCTCGAACTCCATTCTCGGCTACATCGGCTACGGCATTTTCGACAACCTGGAAGTCGGATTGAACCTGAATTTCCACTACGACGGCAACGCCGCCAAGACGAAACTCAAGGGACTTGGCTTTGGCGACCTGGGACTTGTGGTCAAGGTGGCCCCTCCCAACCAAAAAATACTGGACAAGCTAAACGTATCGGCGGCGCTTGAAATATTCATTCCCAGCGGAACAAACGAAAAGGGACTGCGTCCAAGGCACCTTTGGTACATCCACAAGGACAACACCACCCACCCTTACTCCGCGGCAGACTTCGCCATGGCGGGGACACTTTACCTGACATTGAACATCAACAAGTACGTTTTCTGGAACAACTATGCGGGATACCTCAGGACTTTCGAAAACGGCGAGAACATTTTTGTTTGGGGTTCAGGCCTGACCCTCTTCGCCTACCAGTGGGTGTCGCTTGTGCTCGAAGCGTCTGGCGAAACAAGCATCCGCAGTTCAGGAATGATGCAAGGATTTTTGAATGACCCGCTAAGGTTTTCCCCGGGGGTGAAAATAAGGCTACCCAAGCGCACAACGCTCGCCATCAACGCGGACCTCGGGATGGACCTATTCCGTAAACGCAAGCTTCACCGCGGGCACCCCATCACCGTCAAGAACAAAGGTCATGAATATTCTTACACCGTTCCCGGCAGCCCGCCCATTGCAGCATCCATCAAGCTCAGCAGGACGTTCGACCTGAGCTGGATCGATACCGATGGCGACGGCATCGAAGACCGTTGGGACCAGTGTCCCCAGTCCAATCCGGCGTACAAAGTAAACAGACGGGGATGCACGGTCGATAGCGACGGAGACGGCATTGCAGACGACATAGACCAATGCCCCAACACCGAGGCCGCAGTGCTCGTGGACCGTACCGGCTGCCCAGAAGACCTGGACGAAGACGGCATCCCGAACCATCTCGACAAATGCCCCAATACAAAGCCAGGCGACCCGACCGATGAATTTGGATGTATCTATGACGAAGACAACGACGGTGTCCACGACGGCAAAGACAAATGCCCCGGAACACCCGCCAATGCAGAAGTCAATGACGACGGATGCCTTTTGGACAACGACGGAGACGGCATTCCCGACATCTACGACAAATGTTCCGGCACGCCCGCTGGGCTCAAAGTCGATGAGAACGGATGTTTCCAAGACAAAGACAAGGACGGCGTCCCGGACGAATGGGACCAGTGCCCCGACAGCCGTGAAAGCGAAATCGTGAACATGTACGGCTGCCCCGTCGATTCCGACGAGGACGGTATCCCGGACTTTATGGACGCATGCGAAAACACTCCGCACGGAGTCGTCGTCGATAGCGTGGGTTGCCGAGTGGACCAGGACAAGGACGGCGTTTTCGACGATGACGACAAGTGCCCTGAAACGCCCGAAGAAGCGCCCGTGGATTCCACCGGATGCCCGCTCGATTCCGACAAGGACGGCGTATTCGACTACATCGACAACTGCCCCAATACACTCGCACGGACCGAAGTCGATGGGAACGGCTGCCCTATCCGCGAAAAGCAGAACTTGGACAAAGTCGCACGGAGAATTTTATTCCACAAGGGTTCCGAAAAGCCGCTCAATTCTTCTTATACGGCGTTGAGCGATATCGTTTCCATCATGCGACACAACAAGACCATCGCAATCGAAATCCAGTGCAGCGTAAAATCCGGAGAATCCATGGACCCGCAGGAACTCTCGAACACGCGCGCTACGTTCATCTACGATTTTCTACTGAACAAAGGCATCAAGGAAGAGCGCCTCAAGGCCGCCGGTTACGGGCTGCACTTCCCGCCGGATACCCATGGACACACCAAGTTGAACCCTGTCGGCGTAAGACTCTTGCCGTATAACATGGTCATCGAAGAACATGGCGACAAGAAGTAAACGTCTTTTCGCATACCGTCATTCTGACGCCAGGCATCGTCATCCCGCTACAATTCTTTCTTATTGAACACGAGCGCGATGACGATGGCGACAACAAAGTAAAGTGCCACAGCAGATATCAAACCGAGGACTTCCGAACCAGAGAGCGCCTCGACCTTGATGTAAAGGAGGACGGAGCATGGCATCGCGAGCAAAAAAAGGATTCCGGGAATATTCTTTTTCATGGATGAAATGATAAAAAAAAAGAATCCAGTAAAATTTGAAACTTTACTGGATTCCTCGCCCATCAAGGGCCCGTGATGACAAATTTCCGCTTTTATTACTTCACGGACATCTGCGTCTTCTTGTCGCCAATGTTCACTTGGTAGTATCCCTTGAAGCCGCGGAATTTCGCGACACCGTTCTCGTCGGCAGTCGCAGTCAAATCCGTCGTCCAGACCTTGTGCCACAAGTCATAGACACGCTTTGCGGCAGGCTTTTCTCGACCGTCCGATGCGACCATGCCACCGTTCTTGACCCAGTGACGGTTGTCCCAGAAGCCCCATAGCACGATGCCGTTCACAGCCGGATGGCTAAACGCGGTACGGATAAACGTCTCGAACTTTTGAGCCTGGACTTCTTCGGTATCGTTCATACCGGCCTGCCAGTCGCCCACGTCAAATTCCGTCACCTTGATCGGGAGCCCGAGAGAAGCAAGTTTGTCCAAACGCTCCTTGATAAGGCCCGGCACTACCGGACGCAGCCCAAAGTGGCACTGCACGCCAATGCCCATCACAGGCACCTTGCGGTCAAGCATACCTTTGATCAGACCATAATAGCGGTCCGTTTCGCCGGCAGCCACGACGTTGTAATCGTTGATATAGAGCATGGCGCTCGGGTCAGCACGGTGCGCCCAGATAAAGGCGCTGTCGAGAATGCCCCAGCCGCACTTGTTGAACGTCCAAGATTCGTGAATCGGTTCGTTCCATACGTCGTATTCCGTAATCTTGCCCTTGTATTCCTTAAGGTCACGATCAATGCGCGCCTTGAGTTTTTGCGCCATTTCCTTGCAGTTACCCTTGTTGCTGAAATGCTTGTCAAAACCGTATCCCTGGTGGCTCCACATCAGCGCATGGCCGCGAAGAGCCCAATTGTTCTGGCTGGTGAAGTCGGTGTATTCCTTCATTTCCTCGCGTTTGATCTTACCTTTTTTCGGTTCGTATTCCGGCCACTTGAACTGGTTTTCGGAGACACCGTGCCAGAAGTACTTCTTGGCGGCATTCCTGTACCAGTTTTCAATACTATCCTTTTTGTCGTAGAGCGCAAGAGCGGTGCCGAACGGGAACGCATGGCGCAAGAGCTTCACGTGGACCTTTTCGCCCGGATTCGCCTTGACCGTAAAATCCACCTTGCGAAGACTATCGATGCGGGCGTCCGCAGCATTGTACCACGCCGGGTCAGACATCGAGTCCATCTTTTCTACCGCGACATCGTCCATCTGGACCCAACCCTTCTTTAGGCCAATCTGGAACGTGATGTTGTTGAGACCGTAACCTTTTTGGTCGGCAAGGAATATCATCGAGTACGTCGTCCACTTGTCCGTCAATTCAAACGAAGCGCTTTCCTTTTGGCGGTAGTCCGGAGGCCCGCCCTGCACCACCGAGTTGATGGGCATGTTGCCCTTGGCCTTGAACGTAAGCTTGTAGAAGCCGGAATCCGCAAGCCATTTGGGAGGCTGGAGCTGCAAGCCCCACCACGGATTCGGCAGCTCCTTCACCACGACCTTCGCTCCCTGCGAACCGTTGAAACCAAGCCCGGGCACGGCAATCTTCGATTCCGCGACAGCGGGGCCATCCGGGTTGTTCCACAAATACCAGCCGCCGTCACCATATTCCATATCGCCATTGCTCACGCCGTCTGCAAACGACGGCACCGATAAAATCATGGCAAAGGTTGCCGCAACAGCCAAAACATTCCTTTTCTTAAAAATCATGAGGACTCCTCAGTTTTGTTCAGCCCCGAACACACAAACATCCATTGACAACCATTTCGACGTCATCTAGACCGCTGGCAAAGGTTCCAGAGCATTGATTTCACGCCTAAATATATACTCGAACATCGTTCTTATGTGCATTCTTGGCCATTTTTTTGCCGGACAAAAACGCCAACAGAGTAAAATGTGTAGCAAGTGTATCAAGCGTGCCCCCCCCCCATTCGCAGAATCTACAAAAAGAATCCCCGCCGGTGTGGCGGGGATAAAACAATTCGAAAAAAGAGCCGAATCATCGTGGCTGCCGCCACTCAAGATGACGGAGCAGCCACTCTGAATGGCAGAATCAAAGACTAGCCCTGGTCAACGTACAGGAATATCATACCACTAGTCTTAGCGGTGAGATAGATTTCGTACGTGCCGTTCGCGCCGTTCGGATGGTCCGGGATATCCACTCTTACATTATTTGTAACGTTCGTATGGACCCTTGTCTCGCCGTCCCAGGCCCAGTCGATTTCAGGAATCACGCCGTTACCGGCATTGTTACCGTAAATGACCACGTTCGGAGTCCACCACTGGTTACCCTTCGGGTAATCCGTGCAGACAAGCTTAATGGTTTCGCCTGCGGTAAGCGAGACAATCTGCGGCGAACTCGTAAGCACCACATCGCCCGTAGTGACGCCACTACCTTGGCCCTCGCCACTGCCCTGGTTAATCGGGTCCGGTGCCGGAGGCGCTGGAGGAGGAGGTTCAACGACAAGCTTATCCGTACTGTACGAAGCCTGAGAAGTAATGTTCCTTCCCTCGCCCGCATCAATTTGGTCGAGACGGTCATTCGTATTCGGAACAGACGTATCGATACCCGCAATACGGTTCTGGTTGAGCAGATTCTGGAACTGTCCGACGTTCGCATTATCGTTATCCAGATAATTCTGATGCAAGTTCGTATTGATGGTGTGCTGGTCGAGCACGATTTCGGTGTTCGGAGTGAACACGCCCACCGGATTATTGTGTTCGACAATCAGGTTCGCGCTGCCGCCGAGAACAACGTCGTCACCGGCACCAGTTCTTATGTCATCCGCACCTTCACCGGCCACGACGACATCGCGGTCCTTGCCCGTTTCGATATAGTCTTCCGTGCTGACCGCCTTGACGACATCGTCATCGACAGCGATAGACTTGGCCTCGATAACTCGGTTCTTGTAATCCGCGATATTTTCGTCAGAGGCGAAAGGCACATCCAGATCGAACCAAAGCTTGGCTTCGTCGCCATAAACAAGATCCTTGTCATGGTCGCCGCCAACGGCAATATCCGCCAACTCGTAATGCTTATCATTGAACTCGAGAGAACCATTTTCGCTTTCTTTATAGCGGCCGTCTCCAGAAACAATCTGCACGGCGGTAATCATCGGCAAGTTCTTCGGACTCTGTCCGTTGAGCGAGAAGACGTTCCTGATGCGGATATCCGCCATGTTACCCGTAACGCCGTGGAACACCACATAATTACCGATAATCTCGACGCGCGGAGTCGTAAAGTCGGTCAAAGCTTCCAAGGCTTTTTGCTTGTTCGTGCAGTAAGCTTCCTTGTAATCGCCATCGAACTTATGTCCCGTCCAGTCGTTCAGATAACGCCTGTAAGTATTGCCCTGGGCATCCGTCAACTTAATTTCGTACAGATAGTTGAACGTATCCGTATCGTTGTTGTCGCCACCAATATATACGTACAAGTCATATGAAGTCGTATCGATCGTGTTGCCGGAGTTACCGACAAACGTATCCAAGTTCAGAAGCTTCAGGACGATTTCTTCGCTTTGCTGAGAAGCTATATAAGTATTGTACAGCTTGGAATTCGAAGTATCGCCATCGATTTCGTCGTGATTTTCAATCGTGAAGCTGGAAGGTCCCTGTCGTTGCCCGTTCATCTTTCCGTACATATGGACTTCAACACCTTCGGAAACCGCATACGGGTTAGACGAATCCGGACTATTGCAAAGACGGTTCATCGCTTCGTTATAGGCGTTCATATTGCTTTGGCTCTGGCTGTAAGCCGTATCCGAAACGATTACGCCACGATCGTTGCGGTAGAAGTTGTGCCAACCATTATCCACGACAACGCCGGCAGCCTCACCCGCAGCAATCGAATCCGAAGCATCAGAATGTTCACGTGTAAAGTTGATAGACAAGACATTTATATTGTCCATCATCCGTTCCGAATTAGCAGTCGCATTGGTATGGATTGTATCACCACCAATACCGCCCACGACAACATCGTTACCGTCACCAGTATAGATTTCGTCATGATACTTGAAGGCATCTTCCAATTCATTACCCGTCGAATCATTTTTCTCGCAGTGGGAAATATTGTCTGCCGTAACACTAATAGATTCAGCGGTCGAAAGCGTCGATGCCGTATTTTCATTGCTATCACGATCCGTAAAGAGCAACTTTGCGTTGTCACCGAACACTACATCATTATCGTTGATGCCATGACGGTCGTCTTCGTCGAAGCTCCAAATCTTATCGGCACCGGTGCCGCCCACAATTATGTCATCGCCACAATTTGAATGAATTACATCATTTCCACCAAATTCAATATTGGTAGAAGCGGCGACATCCTGCTTATGTAGCGTACCCTTAATCTGGAGGCCCGCAATGCCCGGCAAATCCTTGCCGTTCAAGTTCCATTCCTTGACACCGTCTTCAATCTTGATTACAATGCGGTCAGATGCAATATCCGCACCCACATCAAAGACAACATAGTTAGATGGAGCAAGTCCCGAGCCTATCGTATTGTCCATGGGCTTGATCTTAATCTCACCATCCTCGAGGACCTGAACACCTTGGATATGGCCATTTGCATCGAGAACCGCTTCCATACCGTTGTTCACGTAGGTTCCAGAGAAATTGACATGTTCCGGATCGTTCACGTAGAAGGCTTGCTTACGCACACCATCAATGTAGAGCGAAATGAGACGCACGCTCTGGCCTGCCCACGAATTAGCATCGGGCAAGTCAAGGTAAACAGCGACCTGATAGCTTTCGTAGTACTGTGCGAGACCATCAACAGCCACTTCCATGCGGCTTGCGCACTGGTTGTTCGGGGCAGTCGTCATGAGACCCGTATTCATGAACTTCTTGTTAGCGTCGTAAGACGTACCATGGAGTCCCAAATTGTAAGCCTGCAAGTTAATGCGATTGTCCGTACTCGTATTGCGATGCCATTCGATACCAGCATAGCTCACACTTATCGAGCTTGCACGGGTACCGTCATCGAAGCGGACGATTTCACTGTCGTCGTTGCCGTATGCACCCGCGATACTACCGCTTATGTTGTTCCAGTTCGTGGTTGCAAAGCCCTCTGCGCCCACGCTATCGTTGGAGTTGAGGCCAGTCTGAGCAGCACCCTGGAAGTTGAAGCTGAGGGTAGCAGAATCACGAACTTCAGGAGCGTTTTCCTTGCCATTCGCCATCTCATGATTGCCCTTGAACGTTGCATAGGCATTATCACCAAACACAATGTCCTTGCCAGAGCCAGATACAATCAGGTCATTGTTATTTTCATCAACAGACTCCGTCTCCCATTTACCGGTTTCGGAATTCTTGACAAAGTCAAAGTCTCTAGAGACAGTGTTCAAGCCACCAAAGATAACGTTGTCGCCTCCGCTAGTCTTAATGACATCAGAACCTGCACTACCATCTTCTTTAATTACGCCATTATCATCGGTATCGATGTTGCGACCTTGGTTGCTGACGAACAACGCTTCACGGTTGCGGTCGACAAAAGCTTCGCCACCGTCACCAATGATAATGTCATTGCCGTTACCCGTAGCGATTCTGTCGGAATTGGTTCCGCCCATGACAACGTTGTTGCCGTCGCCCGTGGTAATTTCATCAATGTCACCTTCAGTATCAAATGTCGTTTGAACGTAATTCAAGTAAGTCTTAGTCGAATCACCATAAACACGTTCTGTCGTATCTCCATAAGCATCACTACCAGCAAACTTGACTTCACCATTATCACCAATAGCAACATTATTGGATCCATTAAGATGGATAATATCCTGACCAGCACCGCCAATTACAACGTTTTTGTCTCCATAAGTTGTAATAACATCGGTTTCACCCACAAGTTCACTCACAGAATGAATGTAGACAGGATCACGCACCACGCCATCCGTCTGGAAGTAATTAGAAACAACATAATCGTTTCCATTAGCATCCGTTTCGACCTTCTTATCTGGAGTCGTATAATCCATCTGATCCAAAACATCTTCGTTCGTTATAGACGAATCTACATCAAGCGAGCCAAGCCGAGTCACCACCTCTCCTTTTTCATTCTTGTAGAGAATCTGGCCACGATCGCCAAAAGCAATGACATTGGTGTTGACGTTAATCGTA